>Ga0209585_10000008_pt1 | contig 86399 bp, 79 predicted proteins | sample NGEPerone_FD_185491 | JGI IMG/M metagenome (GOLD analysis project Ga0209585, IMG submission 185491) | Arctic peat soil microbial communities from the Barrow Environmental Observatory site, Barrow, Alaska, USA - NGEE Permafrost154B-one... | ecosystem: Environmental > Terrestrial > Soil >... | reverse complement strand
GCCGCAACCCGCGCGGCGTGAAACGCAAGATGAGCAACTTCCCGCTGCGCCCTCGGGGCGCAGCGCCACTACCGCCGATGCAGGTCAGCGTCGTGGTCATTGTCGCTAAATGAACAGTATTGGTGCTAGCGCCGGACGGGCGCGGCGCTCCAAGATCGTCGCGCCCGGAAGACCACTAGGCTGCAGCCGCCGCGGTGGTGGCGCGCGGTCGATACTGCGCCGGATGCTATGCCGCCCGACTGCCGGGATCCGGCGCCTACTTGAGATGCAAGCTGACCCCGGCCAAGACCAGCGGCCAGAGCGGCACGGCAAGCACCGCCGAGAGCACGGGCTTGAGGGTGGTCAGATGCGCGAAGTAGTGGTGAGAGTACGCGACGAACACACCAATGACCAAATAGACGATGATGAGAATGTTGCGAAGCACGCGGCCCTCCTGGAGATGGGCCCCCGGTCTCGGGTTGAGCCCGAGAGCCTCCGACTTGCATCTGCCATCCGACAGATTGACGATGCCCGCCGCCTCCCCTTTCCAAGCGCGTCTCCGCAGCGGGCAGCAGCAGGCGCTCACGAACGGTTTGTTGACCTGCCCCCTTCCAGTGGTCCACTTAGAGCCTGCTCAGCCTGTAAGTCGGATTGACCACCACCCAAGCCAGGTTCACGACGTTCGCGTAGAGCGCCCTCAGGAGTATGAGCGCGTCTGTCATGCGCTTCTCCGGCGCCAGGCGAGCCATGCTCTCGACTGTCGTCGTCGCCTTGATCAGCATGGCTGGGCCAACGACGTGCCGCCAGCGCTCCTGATTCGTGGTGGGCGCAGGCTGAGGACCAGGCATCCTGGACCAGACTAGCCCTCGACGGCTCCGAGCGTGAAGAAGAACGCGGCGCCGGCGACGAACCCCCAGAACACGGCGATCAGCACACGACACCCCTAGCGGCCGCGCCGGCGCCCCGCCTGCGGCGGCGCGGCCCGCCGGCACCGGTGTCCGGTGCGGCGCGGCTCCATCTGGCCGCAGAATACGACGAGATGGAGCCTCCCCGCGCGCTTGGTCTCGCGCACCGCCGCGATGCGGTAGCATGGACTCCAGTACGATCCCCCGCACACACGAGGTGACCCGGACATGCAATGGCAGCGCGGCAGCCTCACCCCTGAGCAGATGGAGCTTGTCCTCCGTTTTCTCCCGCTCGACCTCAGCCTTGCCGACGAGCACGACGTGCTGCTCTACTGGAAGGGCGCCACCTACAAGACCTGCGACGCGCGCTACATCGGCCGCGATGTGCGCGATTGCCACCCCGAAAACTCGCTCGCCTGCCTGGAGGAGATCCTGAGTCAGTTCAAGGCCGGCGCCAAGGACGTGGCCGAGGGCTGGGAGACGGACGGGGAGCGCTTCAACTACACGCGGTACTGCGCCGTGCGCGACGCGGACGGCGCGTACAAGGGCATCCTCGAAGTGAACCACGACATCACCGACCTCAGGGCCCTCGAGGGCATGCAGCGCCTGCCCGGCTGGTGAGCCGCGGCACGGGAGGAAGGAGCGCACGATGTTGACGATCGTCGCCGCCACCGGGGTCGGAGCCTGGGTCCTGCTCATCGGCGCCGGCATCGCCGGGCTCGCCTTCGGCATGCTCATCAACACGATGCTCACCAACCGCCGCAAGAAGTGACGGCTACTTCACACGCTTGAACAGCCCGTTGCGTCCCAGGAAGTTGAGCTGCATGATCTTGACCCGCACGGCACGGTCGCCACTCACCGTGAAGATGGCCGCCGTGTTACTCTCAGGCTGGCGCCACGTGTCACCGTTCCACGGCGCGTACCGCAGCGTGACGCCGCGGCCGAGCTTGACGTTCAGCCCCGCCCCCGCGCCGCGCCGCACCGTCACGCGGCCATAGTAATCGCTGACGTAGGCGCCTCGATACACGGCCCGTGGGCGCGGGGCGCTCGCGCCGGCGGGCGGCTGCTCCGGCAGGTGCCGGTAAGGATCGAGGATGGACCCCTTCATCGCTCCCTGTAGCAGCGTCTGCTGCTGAGCCAGCCGGTCCTCCTGCACAGCACCCCTGGTGTAGAGGTCGATCAGCGTGTCGGTGAGGGCAAAGGTCAGCGCATGGCCCTCGGGGAAGGCGTTGGTGAGTACGACGACGCCCACGCCGTCGTCGGGGACCATGGTCACGAGAGTGCTCATCCCGCGGGCGAAGTCGCCGCCGTGCTGCACGATCAGGCGACCGTCGAAGCTCGCCGTCTGCCAACCCAGCGCGTAGGCCGTCGGACCCTCGTCGTTCTGCCCGATCGCCGTGGTCGCCGTGTGCGTGGCGTCCAGTGCCACGGCGCCTGCGACGCGTACCCCCGCCAGAGCCCCGTCGTTGAGCTGCATGCGCAGGTACGGCACCATGTCGGCGATGGTCGAGCTCACGCCACCGGCCGGGGCGAAGACCTCGTCTTCCTCGGGGGCCGGCGCGCGTGAAGCGCCGTCGACCATCGTATGCGACGCGGCGCGGTCGGACGCCGCGAGATAGCCTCTCTGCGTGAGCACCGTGGAGCCCATCCCGAGCGGCTTCAGGACCCTCGTGCGCACGAGTGCCTCCCAGGACCGGCCGGCTGCCGCCGAAGCTGCCTCCGCGGCGGCGGTGGGCAGCGCGTTCTGGTACGCGTAGGCGGCGCGGAAACCAGCGGCCGGCGGCAGATGCCTGAGCCTGCGCAGGATCTCCCGGCGGCCGTAGCCGAACTGCTCGAGCTCGTCGCCGGCGTACTCGGGCAGGCCGCTACGCTGCGCCATCAGGTCGCGAAAGGTGGCGTGCCGGCTCACCCACGGGTCCCACAGCTCGAACTCCGGCCAGTACTTCTCCACCGGGTCGTCCCAGGCTAGCTCGCGTTCGGTGACCAGGGCGGCGAGCATCGCCGAGGTGAAGCTCTTGGAAACGGAGGCCAGCTGGAACACGGTGTCCTTGTCCACTCTCTCCGGCCTGCCCACCTTACGGACGCCGAAGCAGCGCACGTAGACGGCGCCGTCGCCGGCCACCACCGCGATGGCGGCGCCGGGCACGCCGCTGCGCGCGAAGATGTCCTGCGCCAGCTCGTCGAAACGCGGCAGGACCGCCTTGACCTCGACGGTCGCCGCCGCGCGGCTCTCCGCCGCGGCGAGCGCCGACGGGTCGGTCGACGGCGTGGGCGACGGTGAGGGGATCGCAGGCGTGACTGAGGTCGAGGGTGATGGCGACGACGCCGTGGAGGCGGCCGAAGGCCGCGGGGACGGCGGCGGCTCCGAGCTCACCTTGACGCCGCACCCTGCCGACGCGGCGATAGCGATGGCGCCCAGCATGGCGAGCGGTGCAAGCGTCCGCATCCTCATGGATGTCCCCCCTCCCCACGCCGCCAGCCGGCGCCGATCGTCGGCGCGGCACGCCCGTCTGTCGGGCCTCGACTTACGATTCGCCGCGACCTCGAAGATACCCCTGCCAGAACGTTGCCTGGTGTACACTCCCGTGCACGGGAAGCTGGAGATCGGGGTCACATGGGGATCTACCGGGCAGAGCGTGATGCACCGCGCTTCGCGTGGTCCGGCCGCGAGTTCGTGGCCCGCGAGGTCGATTGCTGGGCAAGCGGCGGGCGCATCTGCCGTTTCGCCGTACGGCCGCCGACCGCCGAGCTCGATGCGCAGTGAAGGCCGCCCGTTCAGACGACCCGGGGAGCGCGCTGGACGCGTGCCTCGCTGCGGTCAAGCGCGTGCTCGACGACGTTGTCGAGGCGCGGACGCCGCAGCCCATCCCCGAGGACGGCTGCGCGGCGCAGGCTCTCCCGCTGGTGCGCACCGCCAACCGTCTGGTGCACTTCATGGAGGAGCTCGCCGCCTTCGTGCTGCCGCTGACCCGCGGTGACCTTTCCGCGCCGTTGCCTTCGCGCGACAACTACATGGCGGTGCCGTTCAAGGAGCTCCATTCGCGGCTCAGCGAGCTCACGTGGCAGGCCAACGAGATCGCCCGCGGCGATTACAGTCAGCGCATCGACTTCATGGGTGAGTTCTCCCAGGCCTTCAACTCCATGGTCGAGCTCCTCGCGGAGCGCGAGCAGGGCCTGAAGACGGAGATCGCCGGCCGGCAGCAGGCGGAGGAAGTCCTGCAGGACGAACGCGACCTGCTCGTCGCCGGCCCTCTGGTGACGTTCCGCTGGCAGGCCGGCGACGACCGCGCCGTAGAGTACGTCTCGCCCAACATCACCGCGTTCGGCTACAGCGCCGAGGAGTTCGTCAGCGGCCGGCGCACGTATTCCAGTATCGTCCACCCAGAGGACCTGGAGTGGATCGTAGCGGACGGCGACGCCAAGGCCGCCACCCGTATGGACTGGTGGACGCAGGAGTACCGCATCATCGACGGCGACGGCGAGACACGCTGGATCCGCGACGACACGCACCTGGTGCTGGACGCCGCCGGCCAGCTCTACGGCTACGAGGGCTACATCATCGATATCACGGCGCAGAAGGAAGCCGGGGCAGCGCTGCGCAGCCGCGAGGAGCAGTCGCGCACGCTCTCTCTGGCGGACGACCTGACCGGCCTGCACAACCGGCGCGGCCTGTTCGCCCTCGGCGAGCACGCCATGCGCAGCGCCCGGCGTCACAAGACCGGCCTCAACGTGCTGTTCCTCGACCTGGACGGCCTCAAGAACATCAACGACCGCTTCGGCCACAGCCAGGGAGACCAGGCTCTGCGCGACATCGCCGCCGTGCTTCGCGGCGCGATCCGCGAATCCGATGTGGTGGCGCGTGCCGGCGGCGACGAGTTCGTGGTGCTGGTCGAGGACGAGCCGCAGGCGGCGGAGGAGCTCGCCCAGCGCCTGGAGCGGCGCATCGCCGCCGCGAACGCCAAAGGCGAGCACCGCTACAAGCTCGAGGTGAGCCTGGGCGTCGTGTTCTGGCCCCCCGACGAAAAAACGACGCTGCAGGAGCTCATCGAGCGCGCCGACCAGCGCATGTACGCGGCGAAGAACGCCAAACGGGACGCCACGGCCGGCTGAGGCCACGGCGCGAGGAGGATCCATGGCCCGCAAGAAGAGAGAGACCGAAGCGCCGGCCCAGCCGAGGCAGTGGTCGTCGCGCGTGGGCTCGGCCATGCTCGCGCGCCTGGCGGCGCGCACGGCCGTGGCCGAGCCGGCGCCGCCGCTGGCGGTCGAGTCGCCGTTCAGCGGCGAGACGCTGGGCGACGTGCGGCGGGGGACGGCGGCCGACGCCGGCGCCGCCTGCGCGGCCGCCCGCGAGGCGCAGCAGGCCTGGGCGCGGCGGCCGTTCGCCGAGCGCGCCGCCGTCATGCTGCGCTTCCACGACCTGGTCATCGACAACGCGCCCGAGATCCTCGACATCATCCAGCTCGAGTCCGGCAAGGCGCGCCGGCACGCGTTCGAGGAGGTCCTCGACGTCGCCATCCAGGCGCGCTACTACGCGCACACGACGGCGGCCTTCTTGCGGCCACGCCGCTGCCAGGGGGCGCTGCCCGTCCTCACCAAGGCGTGGGAATACCATCGCCCGCGAGGCGTGATCGGCATCATCGCCCCGTGGAACTACCCGCTGAGCCTTGCCATCGGCGACGCCGTTCCGGCGCTCATGGCGGGCAACGGCGTGGTGCTCAAGCCCGATGCGCAGACGCCCTTCTCGGCGCTGTGGGCCGCCGGGCTGCTGCAGGAAGCGGGCCTGCCGCGCGGCCTCCTGCAGGTCGTCACCGGGCGCGGCGCCGAGCTCGGCGAACCGCTCCTCGACGGCGTCGATTACCTCATGTTCACGGGCTCCACGGCGACGGGCAAGATCGTCGCCGCGCAGGCCGCCGAGCGCCTCAAGGACTGCTCCATGGAGCTGGGCGGCAAGAACGCCTTGCTCGTGCTGCCCGACGCGAACCTCGGTCGCGCCGTGGCCGGCGCGGTGCGCGGCATCACGGCGAACAGCGGCCAGCTGTGCATCAGCATCGAGCGCGTCTACGTGCACGACGCCATCTACGGTGCCTTCGTCCCGCGCCTCGTCGAGGCGCTCCGCGCCGTGAGGCTCGGCGCGAGCCTCACCTTCGCCGACGACATGGGCTCGCTGATCAGCGCCGACCAGCTGGACAAAGTCGGCGCGCACGTGAGCAACGCCGCCAGCCGGGGAGCCGAGGTTCTGGCGGGCGGCAAGGCCCGCCCCGACCTCGGCCCGTACTTCTACGAGCCCACGCTCCTGGCCGGCGTCACGGAAGAGATGGAGCTGTGCCGCACCGAGACCTTTGGCCCCGTCGCCGCGGTCCACCGCTGCGCGTCCACGCAGCAGATGATCGAGCGCGCCAACGACTCCGACTACGGCCTCAACGCCAGCGTCTTCACGCGCGAGACGCGCCGCGCCCGCGAGCTGGCGGCCGGCATCCAGTCGGGCAGCGTCAACATCAACGAGGCCTACGCTGCCACGTGGGCCTCTGCCGGCCCCATGGGCGGCTTCAAGCAGTCCGGCCTCGGGCGCCGTCACGGCCGCCAGGGCATCGTCAAATACACGGAGGCGCAGACGGTGGCCGTGCAGCGTCTGCTGGCCATCGACACGCCTCCCTTCCTGAGCCACGCGCAGTACGCGACAGTCATGGGCGCGGCCATCAAACTGCTCAAGCACGTACCGGGCATCAGGTGACCGGACCGGGAGGAGCGCCGTGACCACAATCAACAACAAGCACGTACTCGTCACCGGCGGCGCCTCCGGCCTGGGACGGCTCCTCGCCTTGCGCTGCGCTGAGCTCGGCGCCGCCGTGACCATATGGGACCTTGACGCGGCGGGCGCGGAAGCCGTCGCCGCTGAGGCCAAGGCCGGGGGCGCCGGCGCGATCCGCGACTTCGCCTGTGACGTGGCGGACCGCGAGCAGTGTACGCGCGCGCCGACGAGGTGCGCGCGACGGCCGGGCCGGTGGACATCCTCGTCAACAACGCCGGTATCGTCAGTGGCAAACCGCTGCTCGAGCTGACCGACGAGCGCATCGAGCTCACCTTCAAGGTGAACGCCTTGGCGCTGTTCTGGACCACCAAGGCGTTTCTGCCCGGCATGATCGAGCGCGGCAGCGGCCACGTGGTCAACGTGGCCTCGGCCGCGGGCCTCATCGGCTCGCCGCGCGAAACCGACTACGCGGCCAGCAAGTTCGCCGCGGTAGGATTCAACGAGGCGCTGCGCCTGGAGCTCAAACGCAGCGCCCCCGGCATCAGGACCACCGTCGTCTGCCCGTTCTACATCGACACCGGCATGTTCGCCGGCGTCAAGACGCGGTTCCCGCTGCTCCTGCCGATCCTCAAAGAGGCCGACGTCACGGAGCGGATCCTGCGGGGGATCCAGCACGACCACCCGCAGGTGCTCATGCCGTTCATGGTGCGCACGCTGCCGGCCATGCGCCTGCTCCCAGTGTGGGCCTTCGACCGCTGGCCGACTTCTTCGGCGTCACGGTGGCCATGGACGAGTTCACGGGGCGCGAGGAGATAGGAGCCTAGAGCTACGCGCCGGAGGCGCGGAAGACCGGCTACAGCCGGATCTCGTGCCGGCAGAACGTGTCGCCGGCGCTGAGCGCGTGGGTCTGCGTGTGCGCCGACGCGTCGACGCCGAGCATGCCGCACACCAACCCGCAGTCGAAGCGGCAGACGATGCCGGGGTACTCCTCGGCGAGTTCGCGATAGACGCAATTGCTCACCGTGACGGCCACCACGCCGGGCGCGCCGTCGTCCAGCGACACACCGTAGCCGGCCACGTCCATCCAGCCGATGACGGCTTGAGGAGAGAGCTTCACCGGCGGTTTCGCGTCCGCTCCCGCGAGGCTCAGCGCGACATCCGCGCCGTAGGCGCGCCCCAGCCCCGTCGCCGCCGCAGCCGCCGCGGCGGGCTCCAGGGAACTGTCGATGAGCCTGAGTAGCAGACGCGCCAGACGCTCGTACCGACGTGGCGGCACCATGATCTCCAGGCGTTCACCGGTGAGGACGTATGTCTTGGCCGGCCGGCCGCCCCCGGCACAGCGACGCGTCCCGCACTCGACGAGCCCGAGTTCCTTGAGCTTCTCCAGGTGGGCGCGGGCGACGGTGCGATGCAAGCCGAACACACCGCCTACCTCGCTCGCCGACAGAGGGTCCTGGGCCGCGCGCAGATGGCGATAGATGCTGCGGCGCGTGGGGTCGCCGAACACATCGGCGAGCTTCCCCAGTTGCCGGCCATCGCTGTAGTACGCGGTCTCCACGACCCTCACTGTATCGCAGCGCGCGCGCAACTCCAAGGTTTACGAGGGTCGGAATGCACATGATGCCGGGCGCTCACCGGCCCTCGCGGCCCAACGGCCCGGCCGGCGGCCTCGCGCCGATCCCCGTGGAGCCTCCCTGAGCCCGGCCACGCCTGTGGTACTGTTCTGTACGTTCGGGAGCGGACACTGGAAAGGCTGGCATCTGACATGAGTGACGAGAGCGCTGGAGCAGCCGGACCGGGCCGCGCCGAGGCCGCCGCCGGCCCGGACCCCATCCCGGCCGAAGCGCGAGCCGCCAACCTCAAGCTCTGGAACGCCTGGAGCAGGATCCACGAGCACGCGCCCGGCTACAACACCGCCGGATTCCTGAACGGCGAGACCTCGCTCAAGCCCGTCGAGCTCGAGGAGCTGGGTCCCTTCGTCCACGAGGGCACAACGCTTCTGCACCTGCAGTGTCACTTCGGCCTCGACACGCTGAGCTGGGCGCGCCTGGGCGCCGACGTCGTCGGCCTCGATCTCTCCGACGAGGCGGTCTCCCTGGCGCGCCGGCTGGCCGGCGAAGCTGGCCTCTCGGCGCGCGCCGAGTTCGTCTGCTCCGACCTCTACGACGCCGACGCCCACCTCGGCGACCGCCTCTTCGACGTTGTCTTCGTCAACTGGGGAGCCATCGAGTGGCTGCCCGACCTCGAGCGCTGGGCCGCCATCGTCGCGCGCCACCTGAGGCCCGGCGGCACGTTCTACATGGCCGAGATCCACCCGTTTGCGCAGACCTTGGACGACGCCGCGGCAGAAGGCGAGCTGCGCGTGCGGTACCGTTACTTCCCCGCGCCCGACGAACCCGATATCGACGCCGTGGACGGCTCGTACGCGGACCGTGACGCCGATACCACCGGGCTCGTCGCCTACTGCTGGTCGCACAGTTTCGCCGAGATACTCGGCGCCCTCACCGGCGCCGGCCTGCGCCTCGAGCAGTTCCACGAGTTCCCCTTTGCGCCGGCCCCCTTGTGGGAATGGACGCTCGAGGAGGACCACCTCTTCTGGCTTCCCGACGGCACGGGCGGGCGCCGCAAGGACCAGCCGCTCACCTTCACCCTGCGCGCCATCAAGCCCGCGACCTGACGACGGGGAGTAACGATGCTGGACGACTACCTCAAGGCCAATCTCGCGAGCTGGGACGAAGCCGTGGGCGCGCACCTCGACTCCCAGCTGTACGCTGTCGCCGGCTTCAAGGCGGGCAAGACCTCGCTGCACCAGATCGAGATCGATGAGCTCGGACCGCTGGTGGGCGAGGGAACCACCCTCCTGCACCTCCAGTGCCACTTCGGTCTCGACACGCTCAGCTGGGCGCGGCAGGGGGCCACGGTCACCGGCGTCGACTTCTCGGGCGAAGGGATCGCCGCGGCGCGCTCGCTGGCCGAGGAACTCGGCCTCACCCAGCGCGCGACCTTCGTGCAGAGCGACGTCTACCACCTGCGGAAGGTGCTCGACGGCCGGTTCGACGTCGTGTTCACCTCGTGGGGCGTGCTCCTGTGGCTCGGCGACCTCGCGCGCTGGGCCCAGGTGGTGGCCCATTTCCTCAAGCCCGGCGGCGTCTTCTACATCGCCGAGTTCCACCCCTACGCCTTCCTGCTGGCCGACGACTCCACCCCCGACTCGCTCCGCATCGGCTACCCCTACTTCATGTACGGCGCGCCGCAGCGCTTCGACGAGCCAGGCGACTACGCGGAGCCCGACGCCCGGTTCGAGCACACGGTGACCTACGAGTGGAGCCACGGTCTCGCCGAGATCGTCGACCCGCTGCTGCGCAACGGCCTGCGCCTCGACTTCCTGCACGAGTTCCCTTACACGCTCGAGGGCCTGCCGTTCCCCTTCCTCGAGATGGGCGCCGACGGTCACCAGAGGGTCAAAGGCCGCCCCGACTTCCCACTCAGCTTCAGCCTGAAGATGACCAAGGAAGGTTGAGGAGGACTGCGGACGACGCCCCCAGCCCGTCAGCCGGGCGCAGCCTCGCTGAGGCGCACCAGCAGGCCGGGAAGGTCCCCGCGCACGACCACCAGGTCGGCGGCGGCGCGCACCTCCGGCGCCGCCTCTGCCATGGCCACGCCCAGCCCCGCCCACCGCAGCATGTCGATGTCGTTGAGCCCGTCGCCGCAGGTCACCGCGCGGTCGCGGCGCCGGCCCTCGCGATCGCACAGCCACTGCAGGGCGCCGCTCTTGGACACGCTCGCATCGGCGATCTCGATGTACTCGGGCTGCGACCGCGTCACGTACAGGCGGCCGCGCCAGCGCTCCTGCAGATCCGGCAGGAGCCGCTCCACGTCGGCCGGATCGCTTATCGCCACCAGCTTCGTCGGCGGCCGCGCCGTGACTTCCGCCTCCAGGTCGGCCACCAGCTCGATGCTCACCTCGGTGTGTTCGGCGTAGAACCGCGCCCAGTCGTCGAGCTCCTCGACGAACAGCTTGTCGTCGATGTAGGCGTTGAGGTGGCGGCCCAGCTCCCGGAGGTGACGCACGACCTCGCCCGCGGCCTCCCCGCTCATGGGCCGGTGCAGCAGGCGCTCGCCGGTCGCCAGGTCGACCACCATGGCGCCCTGGTAGCAGATGACCGGCCCGTCCCCGAGGCCCAGCTTCGCGGCCACCCGGCGAGCGCTGCAGAACATGCGGCCCGTGCAGATCACGAACGGGATCCCGGCGACGCGCAACCGGTCGATGGCCCGGCGCGTCCGGGGCAGGTCCTCGGCATCGGCGGGGAGCAGAGTGCCGTCCAGGTCGGAGGCGACCAGGTCGGGGCGAAAGAGCGCCGCGCTCACGGCCTCAGGCACCCGCCGCCGGGACGACGAGCGGCGCCTCGCCGACGCACGCGGCAACGGTTACGGCCGTCGTTCTTCCGGGTATCGAAAACGTGCGACACTCGGTACACAGAGAAGCACGGACCCCAGCCCCCACGGGGCGGCTTCTCATGAAGACCTGGTAGTCCCAGGTCTTCACTTTGCCCTCACGCAGATCCGGCGGGCGGCGCCGTCAGCCGCAACGCCACGATGTCGAGCACCTCGAGCCGCATGCCGGCCATGCGGGCCAGGTCGGTGGCCAGAAGGTCATGGGCCCGCACCTGCAACGCCTCCAGTTCGAGCGCGGGAAGCTCGGCCTCCAGGCGGGCTCGCCAGCCGCTGGTGAGTTTGCTGAACTCCAGTCCGCGCGCCTTGAGCCCCGGAAACTCGACCTCGAGACGGCGACGCAGAGCACGCTCGAGGGCGCCGACGTCGAGCCGCGCCCAACCGTGCTCGCCGGCGAACTCCACGAGCGCCGGCCCACGACGCCGGCCGCCAAGCTGCCGCACGGCGAGAAGCAGGAGCGCCACCGCGAGCAGCCCCGCGAGCACCGCGGCGACCGTCGTCGCCGCCGAAGGCTCGCCGGTGACGCGCGCCCACCAGGTGGACAGGGGCCAGTCCGTGGCCCAGTGGGCGGCCAGCACGACCTCGCGCACCATCCCGGCGGCCGCGAAGAGCAGCCCCGCCAGGGCGACAACGACAGCGATGAGGCGGGCCGACGGCGTCACGGCAGGTACCTCTTAAGGTGCCGGACGGCGAGGACCCGAGGCCGCACGGCCAGCTCTGCCGTCTCACGACCGGTCACGGCGCTGAGCTCACGGCGCGCCTCGTTGCCGACATCGGCGGCCACGGGCGCGGGATCCACCAGTGGGCGGCAGAAGATGCGCAGAGTCCCCGTCGGCGCACCCCTGCGGATCCGCAGCCGGGCCTGAGCGCGCACCACCTCGCGATGACGACAGGCAGCCGCCTCCAACAGACCCTCCAGATCGGCGGCCGGCACCAGCACGCCACCGGTCGAGCCGCTCAGCCAAAGCATCCGCTCGCCGTGACGCACGACCAGCCAGACGAGCGTCGTCAGCACGCCGACCACCAGCACCAGTAGCCACGCGCGCGCCGCGTGGCCCGCGGGAAGCTCGAGGTAAGGGAACGGGGAGAAGTCGAAGTCGAAGGCCGCGGCCGTAAGGCGCATGGCGAAGAGCAACGCAATCCCCCCGCCGGCGACGAGCAGAAGGAACGTCGCGACCCGCGTAGCCACTCCCGGCGAGACCCCGCCGGGTGGGCGCCTGTCAGTCGCTGGAGGCAGCCTGATCCTCCGGGAACACCACGTCCGTGACGAGGACGTTGACGGCACGCACCTTGAGACCGGTCGTACCTTCGACCTGTTCCGTCACCAACGTGCGGCACGCCTCGGCGATGGTGGGCACGCTGGAGCCGAAGACGATGCTCATGGTGACGTCGATATCGACGCTTCCCTCGCGCAGATCGACGCTGATGCCGGGCGTCCCCTTGTCGCCGAGCAACCCGGCGAGCGCCCGGGAGCTGGTGCCGCCGAGCGCGTGGATGCCGTCGATCCCCGAGATCGCCTTGAACGCGACCTTGGCTACAACGCTGTCGGAGATGGTCACGCCACTGGCCGGCGCCTCGGGCTTGGGAGCTTCAGTCATCGCCTTCCTCCCGTCATCGTGTACGGCCGCCGCGAGCGGCGGCCGGGGCCTCTTCCACGCCTACTGTACCCGTCGGCGACCGCAGCGTGTCAAACGTGGCGTGGCGGCGGGCGGCGCCTCGACGCCAGCGGCGCCGGAAGAGACGAGCGCCGGCTGGATCAGCCGTCGCTCGCAGACCCCCTCGTGCGCACTGACGCACAGGCGCGGCCGCTTCACCCGCGATCCGCGGCGTGGCGGGCGTTTGGCGGCTGACGCCACAGAAGGCTCAGCTGCATTTGCTGAAGGCGCAGCCGGAATCGTTGCACAGCGCACAGCCGCCCTCGTGCCGCATGGAACCGCCGCACTCGGGGCAAGCGCCCTGCGCCACCTGGGCGAACGAGAGCTGCGGCTCCGCTTCGCCGGCCGCCGCGGCGGCGGCGCCGGTGACGTAGCGCCGTTCGATCGCCTTGCCGATGGCGTCGGCGCAGCTCAGCGTCGCGTTGGGTCCGATGCCGTACGGCACGTGACAGCGGATGCCCTTGAGGTGCTCGACGATCTCGGCCGGCGAGGCTCCCTTCTTGAACGCCAGGGAGATGAGCCGCCCGAGGGCCTCGGTGTTCGAGGCGGCGCAGCCGCCGGCCTTGCCCATGTTGGCGAACACCTCGCGCGGGCCGTATTCGTCGTCGTTCATGATCACGAAGAGCTTGCCGCAGCCCGTGTCCATGCGCTGCGTCTCGCCGGTGAGCAGTTGCGGGCGCGAAGGGCGCGTGGTGGCGATACCACCGGCGGCCGGGTCGCGCTTCTTCTTGGTCTGGCCGACGTTGAGCACCTGCTCTTCGCGGCTGCCGTCGCGGTAGATGGTTACGCCCTTGCAGCCGCTCCTGAAGGCCAGGAGGTAGACGTTCTCGACGTCGTCGGTGGTGGCCTCGTTGGGGAAGTTGACCGTCTTGGAGACCGCGTTGTCGGTGTGCTTCTGGAAGGCCGACTGCAGCTTGATGTGCCACTCCGGGCTGATGTCGTGGGCGGTGGCGAAGATCTTCTGCACGTCGGCGGGGACGCCGTCGAGGTGCCGCACTGAGCCCACCTCGGCGATCTGCTTCATGAGCTTCTCGTCGTGGAAGCCGCGTTGCCTGGCGAGCCGCTCGAAGTGCGGGTGCACCTCGACCATGCGATCGTCGTCGAGCACATTGGCGCGCACGTAGCTCACCGCGAACAGCGGCTCGATGCCGCTGGAGCAGTTGGCGATGATGCTGATGGTCCCCGTGGGGGCGATGGTGGTGGTGGTCGCGTTGCGCACGCGGGCGCCGCCCGGCCGGTCGAAGATGGAGCCTTCGAAGCTGGGGAACACGCCGCGCTCGCGCGCCAGGTCCTCGCTCGCCGCCCGCGCTTCGTCCTGGACGAATCCCATGACCTCGCCGGCGATCTTGCACGCCTCGTCCGAGTCGTAGGGTACCTGCAGGTGCAGCAGCATGTCGGCGAAGCCCATGACGCCGAGGCCGATCTTGCGGTTGCCCTTGGTCATCTGCTCGATCTCGGGCAGCGGGTAGCGATTGACGTCGATGACGTCGTCCAGGAAGCGCACCGCCGTCCTCACGATGCGGCCCAGGGCCCCGTAGTCGATGTGACCCTCGGGGACGATCCGGGAGAGGTTGATGGAGCCCAGGTTGCAGCTCTCGTAGGGCAGCAGCGGCTGCTCGCCGCAGGGGTTGGTGCTCTCGATATCCCCCAGGTGCGGCGTGGGATTGTCTTCGTTGATGCGGTCGATGAAGACGATGCCGGGGTCGCCGTTCTTCCAGGCCAGGGTGACCATGCTCTTGAACACCTTGCGCGCGCTCAGCGTGCGGACCACATCGCCGGAACGAGGATTCACCAGCGGGTACTCCTCGCCGGCCTCGACGGCGCGCATGAAGGGATTGGTGACGGCGACCGAGATGTTGAAGTTGTTGAGACGGTCGTCGTCCTGCTTGGCGCTGATGAAATCGAGGATGTCGGGGTGGTCGACGCGCATGATGCCCATGTTGGCGCCGCGGCGCGTGCCGCCCTGCTTGATGGTCTCGGTGGCGGCGTCGAAGACGCTCATGAACGAGAGCGGGCCGCTGGAGACGCCCTTGGTGCTGAGCACCACGTCGTTGTGCGGGCGCACGCGCGAGAAGGAGAAGCCGGTGCCCCCGCCGCTCTTGTGGATGAGGGCGGTGTTCTTGATGGCCTCGAAGATCGACTCCATGGAGTCGCCCACGGGAAGGACGAAGCAGGCCGAGAGCTGACCCAGCTCGCGGCCGGCGTTCATGAGCGTAGGACTGTTGGGCAGGAACTCGAGGCTGGTCATGAGTTCGTAGAAGGTGGACTCCCACTCCTCCACAGGCGCGGCGGGGTTGTAGAGCCGCTCGGCCTGGGCGATGGCCTTGGCGACGCGGCGGAACATCTCCTCGGGTGTCTCGAGCACCTCGCCGTTCTCGCCCTTCTTGAGATAGCGGCGCTGCAGCACCTTGAGTGCGTTGGCGGAGAGCTCGATCACGGTCTTGCCTGTTTCAGTCATGCCCCGCGTTCCCCCTGGTCGCGACCGCCGTTGGCGGTTCGGTGAGAATGCTCGTTGCCAGCGCATCGACCGCGGCCTGTATGCCGGGCAGCGGCTCCTCGCCCGGAAGCGGCTCGGCGCCCGTGAGATCGAGACGGGCGAGCTCTACCTGGAACTCGTCGATATCGTCGAACTGACGGTACACCGAGGCGAAGCGCACGTAGGCCACCTTGTCGATGTCCCGGAGGTGCCGTAGGGCACGCTCCCCGACCATCTGTGTGGTCACCCGCTGGCCGGGGACGCGCCGCAGTCCGTTCTCGATGTCGTCGACGGCCCGCTCCAGACGCTCGAGCGGGATGCTGCGCTTCTCGCTGGCGCGCAGGAGTCCGTTGAGCAGTTTCTGGCGCGAGAACACCTCTTCGGCGCCGCTCCGTTTGGCGACCACCAGCGGCACCTCCTCGAGTCGTTCGTAGGTCGTGTATCTGCGCTCGCACGCCAGGCACTCGCGGCGACGGCGAATGGCGTCGCCCGACTCCGAGTCGCGAGAATCGACGACTTTACTCTCGTCACTGCTGCAAGAAGGACAACGCATAAGGAATCCGCCTCACCACAAGATGTAGTGCCCTGACCGGCGCGAACACCACTATATAGTATTCCGCGACCGTGACAACCATTCCTGCAAAGGCATTCCTACTCAAACTCCTCAGAAGAGCCTCAGCCTTAAGTAGAGGGTGAGGCATCTGCCTCGCAGTGGGTGCATCGAGCCGGGCGTGGACAAGGTGGCACCCGTGCCGGACGGACGCCGGCTCCCGCCGGGAGACGCGGCGCCACGGCGGGGTATACTCTCTTGCCGATGAACGTCATCGTCCTCCCCACCTACAACGAGCGCGAGAACCTGCGACACGCGCTGGCGCGCATCCGCGAGGTCGCCCAGGGCGACGGCATCCAGCTCCACACGCTGATCGTCGACGACAGTTCGCCAGACGGCACCGGCGACCTCGCCGACCGGCTCGCCACCGAGCTGCCCGATGTCTCTGTGCTGCACCGCGGCGGCAAGGAGGGCCTCGGCAAGGCCTACGTGGCCGGCTTCCGGGAGGCTTTGGGGATGGGCGCCGAACGCATCTTCGAGATGGACGCCGACCTCAGCCACGACGCCAGCTACCTGCCGCACTTCCTGCGCCTCATCGACCGCGGCGCCGACCTGGTGCTGGGTTCGCGGTACGTCAAGGGCGGCGGGGTGGAGAACTGGGGGCTCGGGCGGAAGATCATCAGCCGCGGTGGCTGCCTGTACGCGCAGACCATCCTCGGCCTTCCGTACCACGACCTCACCGGCGGCTTCAAATGCTTCCGCCGCGGCGTCCTCGAGACCATCGACCTGGAGAACATCGACACCGCCGGCTACGGCTTCCAGATCGAGATGACCTATCGCGCCCACAAGCTGGGTTTCAAGGTCGCCGAGCTGCCCATCATCTTCGTCGACCGCAAGGTGGGCGAGAGCAAGATGAGCAACGACATCGTGTTCGAGGCGATGAAGAACGTGTGGAAGCTCCGCTTCAGCAAGGTCCCGGCGGGGCGGCCGGCGTGAGCGGCGGCGGCGCAGCCGCCGCCTCCTCCGGCAGCCGCAGAGGCGCCTGCGGCGCGGCGCCCCTCGGGCGTGGCTCCGGCGCTCGCATCCTCGCCGTTGACGTCGGCGCCGGCACCGCCGACATCCTCCTCACCCAGCCCGGCGAGCCCTTGGAGAACGCGGTCAAGCTCGTGGTGCCGTCACGGACCCAGGTGGTCGCCGCACAGATCGCGCAAGCGACGGAGCGCCGCCAGACGGTGGTGTTCAGCGGCCCCACCATGGGCGGCGGCGCCGACGGCGCGGCGATGAAGGCGCACCTGCGGGCCGGTTACGCCTTGGTGGCCACCGAAGAAGCGGCGCTCAGCTTCGCCGACGACCTCGGCAAGGTGCGCGCCCGGGGGGCGCGTATCGTCGGCAAAGGCGCGGCGCGCGAGGTCCTCGATCGGCTGGCTGCGGGCACGGCCGCTCCGGTGCTCAGCGGCGATCTCGACCCGCACGGCCTGCGTGACGCGCTGGCGCTTCTGGGCGCCGAGCCGCGCTTCGACGCGGTCGCCGTGGCCGTGCAGGATCACGGCTTCAGCCCCCACGGCTCGAACCGCGTCTTCCGCTTCGCACTGTGGAAACGGGCGGTCGCCGAGCGGCGGCGCATCGGCGAGCTCTTCTACGCCGCCGGCGAGGTGCCGGCGGAGTTCACCCGCCTGCGCGCGGCGGCGGCGCTCGCCGGCGGGCTGGCCTGCGGCGGGCCGGCGCTCGTCGCCGACACCGGCCCGGCGGCGCTGTACGGCGCGCTTCCGGACGACGTCACCGACGCCGTGCTCGTCAACGTCGGCAACGGCCACACGATCTGCGCTGTGGCGCTCGACGGGCGCCTGGCCGGCGTGTTCGAGCACCACACGTCGGCGCTCGACGGTCCCGCGCTCGAAACGCGCCTGCGCCGCTTCCTCGGCGGCACGCTGGGCAACGACGAAGTTCGCGAAGACGGCGGGCACGGCGCCGTGCTGGGCGCCGAAGCCGCGGATGCCGACCTGCTCGCTCTGCCGCTCATCGCCACGGGACCGCGCCGCGAGTTGCTCACCGGCAGCAAGCTGCCGCTCGAGTTCGCGACGCCCCACGGCGACATGATGCTCACCGGCTGTTTCGGCCTGCTCCGCGCCTTTGCCGACCGCGGCGTGGACGCCGAGGGAAGAGCTGCGGAGGGCGGATCGTCGAGCACGGGGTGTGACGGATGATCCGCCGCCGCGTCACGGGCCTTCTCGTGCCCCTCGAGGCCGTCGTGCCGCTGGTCGAGCCCTGGCTCCATCTCGTCCCGGAGACCAGCCGCGACCTGCCGCCGCATGTCACCGCGCTGTGGCCGTTCCTGCCGCCGGACGACGTGGACGCGGCGGTCGAGGCCGAGCTGGCCGCGCTGTTCGCCGGCGCGGAGCCGTTCGACGTGCTCTTCACCGGTTTCGGCAGCTTCCCCGACGCCTTCTACCTCACGCCCGAGCCCATGGCTCGCTTTCGGGAGCTCACCGGGCTTGTGTGGAGGCAGTGGCCCGAATGCCCGCCCTTCGCCGGCGCCTTCGATGAGGTGATGCCACACCTCACCGTAGCACTCGACCCGGACGAGACCGCGATCGCCGGCATGGAGCGCGCGATCGGGCCTCGGTTGCCCCTGGCGACCCGTGCCGAGCGGGTACTGCTGGTCGAGGAGGGCGAGGACGGCGTGTACCGGCCGCGGCGCGAGTTCGCGCTCGGCGCGGGGGCGGGCGGCGCCGGCGGCCGCTAGAGCGGCAGCTCGCGCCCGACGCCGAGCTCGCGTGCGCGGGCAAGCGCCAAGCCGGCGGTGACGATGTCCTCCACCGCCATCCCCAGATTCAGGCAGAACAGCTGCTCGTCGGCCGACCCACGGCCCTTGACGCGGCCGGCGGCCAGCTCGCCGAGGTCCCCGGCGATCTCGCTGGGGATGCCGGCGAGCCTCACGCCGGCCGCCTTCGTGGCCAGCACCCCGGCGGTGTCGTCGCAGTAGAAGCGATCGCACGCCGCCATCGCCTCGGCACTCCAGGCGGCGTCGTAGTCCAGCGCCACCGCCAGCGCACCGGGTTCCAAGAGGCCGACGCCGAGAGGCGCCCGCACGTCGTCGGTCATGGTGATCGCCGTCACTACCACGCCGGCGCCGCGCGGTACCTCCGCAGATGCCGCGCAGACGACGAACTCCATCTCGGGCAGTTCCTCCCGCAGCTCCTCGACGAACGACTCCGTAGCCGCGGGCACGGCGTCGTGGCAGCGTGTGGCACGCAGCTCGGGCAGCACCGCGGCGAGGGCGCGCACGCTGCTGCGCCCTTGCGCGCCGCAGCCCAGCACGCCGACGCACTCCACGTCGGCGCGCGCGAGGTAGCGCGCCGCTACTCCCACGCTGGCGCCGGTGCGCCAGGCGGTGACCAGGCCGGCGTCCATGACCGCCGCGGGAAGACCGGTGGCCGAGTCGCTCACGACGACAAGACCGGTGATGAGCGGCAGACCCAGAGCCGCGTTGCCGGGGAAGACCGTCACCCACTTCACGCCGAGACCGCCGACGCCGGGGACCGAGGCGGCCATGACTTGCGAGAACGTGCCCGCTTCCCCGTGCAGGCTGAGCTTGGGCGGCATGGCGACCTCGCCCCTGCCTTTGGCGCGGCAGCCCGCGTCCACGGCGGAGACGACCTCGGCCATACCGATGCCGAGCGACTCGAGATCCGTGCGCGACAGGTAGAGCAGCCGGGGGCCGGGCGGTCCGTACTCGCTCCGCGGTCCGCCACCGCCGGCGCCGCCGGCGTTCATCGACCGGCCCCATGGCGGGCGGCGCCCGCCATCAAGCCGGCTCCGCGCCGGCGCCCAGCTCGGAGATCGCCGGCACGCCGGCCAGACCGGTCGCCTTGCGCACCGCCGCCAGCACCGCAGTGGCCAGTACCGTCGCCGCGGCGCTGCCCACGGCCGTGACGTCGGCGGCGCGCTCGGCGCGCCCGGTGGCCAGTGCGAAGACGGTGTCGCCGTCGAGCATCGTGTGCACCGGGTCGATGGCGCGCGCCAGGCCGTCGTGCGCCATCTGAGCCACCTTGGCCGCCTGCGGCTTGGTGAGCTCGGCGTCGGTGGCCACCACGGCCAGCGTGGTGCTGCCCCCCATGCCCACCACGGGATCGTGTTCGCGCAGCCACGCGGCGGTACGCACGAAGCCGCCTCCCGGCGACCTCGGACCCGCGACCACCGCACCACTCGACGGGTCGGTGACGTCGCCCAGAGCATTGACGGCGACGAGAGCGGCGACCACGGCACCGCTGCCCAGGCGCACGCTGGCGGAGCCCAGCCCGCTCTTGGTGGCGCACTCGAAGCCGAGCGCCTTGCCCACTGTGGCGCCGGCGCCGGCGCCGACCGACCCCTGCGGGACGGCCGCCGGGGAGGCCGCCCTGCAGGCGGCCTCCCCGGCGGCCGCGTCCGGGCGCACGTCGGCGCGCCCCACCGGCAGGTCGAAGAGGACGGCGGCGCAGACCAGAGGGACGCGGCACGGACCCACCTCCACGCCGCAGCCCCGCGCCTCGAGCCAGCGCATCACGCCGCTCGCCGCATCGAGGCCGAAGGCGCTGCCGCCGCTCAGCACCACGGCGTGGATGCGCTCGACGCTGTTCAGGGGGTGGAGCAGATCGGTCTCGCGAGTCCCGGGGGCCGAGCCGCGCACGTCCACGCCGGCCACGGCGCCGTCGCTGCCGCAGAGCACCACGGTGCAGCCGGTCGCGGCCTCGCGGTCGGTCCAGTGCCCCACGGCAAGGCCGGCGACATCGGTCAGCGTGCCGTTCGGTCTCCTCATCGCACCATCGACTATACTCTAGCCGGCCGGGGCAGCCGAAGTTGGAGCCATAGCGAAGACCGACATGAAGTGGGCATCGTGGTCGCCGGCATCCCGTTGGCCGCCGGCATCGTGACCGACGATGTCTGTGCGGTGGTGATCGGCATGATCCTCGTGACCACGCTGAGCAGCCCCTTCGTGATCAAGTACGTCTTCTCGCACAAGCGGCCCGGCCCCGACGTGGAGCCGGCCGGGCGGCCCAAGGACTACTGAGGCAGCTGCGCCCTAGAAGCGGCTGATGCCGGCAAGCGCGTTCTTGAACGCCGCCCGGGCCTCGTCGCTGTACACCGAGAACATCACGTGGCGCAGCCCGGTGCGGGGGTGCGCCTTGAGGTAGTTCACCGTCTCGGCGATCATGATGCTGGCGCTCTGGTACAGCGGGAAGCCGCCGACGCCGGTGCCGAAGGCAGGCAGCGCGATGGAGCGCGCATGGCAGCGCTCGGCACAGTCCAGGGCGCTGTGCGTAGCCCTGGCGACGAGGTCGGCGTTGGTCTGCAGGTCCTGACCCATGACGGCGGCGTGGATGACCCAGCGCGCCTTGAGGTCGTGGCCGGTGGTGGCGACCGCCTGGCCGACCTCGATGGGACCCTGCAGCATCGCTTCCTTCTCGACGGCCTCGCCGCCGACGCGCTTGATGGCGCCGGCGACGCCGGCGCCCATCCACAACTCGTTGTTGGCGGCGTTGGCGATGGCGTCCACCTCGAGTTCGGTGATGTCGCCGGAGGCGATCTCGAGGGCGGTCTTTCCGACTGACGTCTTCATGGTCCTCCAGAGTGCTCGGGGCACGGGGATCGCGATACCGCGATTATACCCACCCGCCTTACTCGCACCCGTCGCCGCCGGGCGCGACACGCCTCGCCTGCGGTAGAATCCGCGCCCGGAGCGGTGAGACTATCGCGGGTTCTTCTGCCATCTGGATCGGCTGCGGCTTCGTGATGGCCGCCAGCTGGGGCCTAGTCTCGGTGGTCAACAAGCGTCTGCTCGAGGACGTGCACCTCGTCCCGCTAAACTTCCTCGTGCGCATCGTCGCTATCGACGCTCCGCTGGCGATGACCGTCCCGCTCACCGTGTTCCGCGTCTGGCCCTACGGGTTCGGCATCAACGCGCCCGCCTTCTGGTGCATCGTCGCTGCCGCCTGCGTGACCTGGCTGGTGGCCTTCACCGCCTACTACCACGCGTTGCGCGCCGGGCGGGTGAACGCGGTGGCGCCGGTTTCCAGCACGGATCCGCTGTGGACAGCGGTCTTCGCCCTGCTTCTCATGGGCGCCGCCCTGCGCGCATCCACGCTCCTCGGCATGGCGGTCGCCATCTGCGGAGTCGTGCTCATCTCGCGCTGGATGGACGACGGGGCCGCGACCACTGCCGGCCCGGCGGACGGCGCCGTCGTGCCACCGCTGCCGGAGGCGAAGGCGGCGGCGCCCACCGGCGACGCGGCAGCGCAGGCCGGCGCCGCCTCGGGCCGCAGCGTCACCTTCCAGGCGGTGGCGCTCTCGCTGCTGGCCGCCGCCGGCTGGGGGCTCGGCCCGGTGCTCGTCGAGATGGCCGAGAACGCCTACGGGGCGCCGCGCGCCGCTGTTCACGCGGCGCCTCGCCCGGCGCGCAGGGACGCGCGTCATCTGGCTACTGCTGGCGTCCGGCGCGCTCGAAGCCCTCTACGCCGTGCTCTTCTACCTCGTGATCGACCAGATTGGCGCCGTGCTGGCCATGCTGCTCTCGGCCACGGCGCCGGTGTTCGGCATCCTCGCCGGCATGCTGCTGCTCAAGGAGCGCCTCAGCGGCAGGCTTGCCGTGGCCGTGGCTCTCACCCTGGGCGGGGAGTTCGTCGCCGCCGCGGCGCGCCTGTTCACGTAGCGAAAGCTGCGGGGGAGCCCTTCGGCCGCCCGCCCCTTTCGTCCACCCTGTGCGGCGGCACTGGGGCCCCCGCGTTCACTTCGTCTTGCCGAACAGCCTGCGGCGGACGGCCGCCTTCTTGAGCCACTGGATCCCCTCGGTGGGATCGAGCTCCTTGGGGCAGGCCTCCACGCAGTTGGTGATCGTGTGGCAGCGGTAGACACCGCGCTCGTTGTCCCAGGTGGGCATGCGGGTCTTGCCGGCGTCGTCGCGCGAGTCGACCTCGAAGCGGTAGGCCTTGAGCAGCGCGGCGGGGCCGATGTAGTGGTCCTCGGTCCACACCGACGGGCAGGCGCTGTGGCAGCTCGCGCAGAGGATGCAGTCGATGGGCATGTTGAGGTACTTGCGGTCGTCGGGCGACTGCGGGATCTCCGTGTCCGGCGTGTGCGAGTTGCGGATCAGCCAGGGCCTGACGAACTCGTACTTGTCGAAGAAGGCGTCCATGTCCCAGACGAGATCGCGCACCATGGGCATGTGCGGCAGGGGCTCCACCGTGACCTTGTCATCGCTGTGCAGATGGCGGATGTTGGTCTGGCAGGCGAGCCGGTAGCGGCCGTTGATGTACATGGCGCACGAGCCGCAGATGGACGAGCGGCAGCAGTAGCGGAAGGCGAGCGAGCCGTCCTGCTTCTCCTGTATCTCGAAGAGAGCCTCGAGCACGGTGAGGCTGCCCTCCACGGGAACGACGAAGTCCTGGTAGTAGGGCTGGGCGCCGAGGTCGAGGTCGAAGCGCTTGATGTGGAACGTCACGTCGCCCATCAGTACTTCCTCTCCTCAGGATCGAACAGGCCCATCTCGACCGGTCTGTAGTCGAGCTTGGGCGGCCCCTCCGGCTGGTAGGTCGCCATCGTGTGCTTGAGCCAGTTCGCGTCGTCGCGGGTCCCGGAGTCGGTGCGCGCGTGCGAACCGCGCGACTCGGTGCGGGCCAGGGCGCCGCTGGCCGTGGCCAGAGCGACGTCGAGCATGCCTTCGAGCTCGGCCGTGCGGATCATGTCGATGTTCCACACCCCGCCGGTGTGCCGCAGCTTGGCCTTCTTCAGCCGTTCCTTGAGCGCCAGCAGCTTGTCGAGGCCCTCCTGCATCTTGCCCTTCTCGCGGTAGATGCCGAAGTGGTAGCGCATGGTGTCGGTCATCTCGGTGCGGATGACGTAGGCGTCTTCGCTGCCCTCGCGCCCCGCGATCTCGTCGATCTGGTGCTCGAGACGGCCGACGGCGGAGCCGGCGGCGGCTTCGGCCGCCGCCTTCCCGCCACCCGACTTGCCCTGGATGAAGCCCACCACGGCGGTGCCGGAGCGGCGTCCGAAGACGATCGTCTCGAGCAGCGAGTTGCCGCCCAGGCGGTTGGCGCCGTGCACGCTCACGCAGGCGCACTCGCCGGCCGCGTACAGACCCGGCAGCATCGTCTTCCCGTCCACGTCGGTGTCGATGCCGCCCATGGAGTAGTGCTGGCAAGGCTGGATGGGGATCGGCTCGTAGACCGGGTCGACCCCCTCGAAGTGGATCGAGAGGTCGCGCGTCCCGGGCAGCCTGTCGGCCAGCAACTCCGCACCCAGGTGACGCAAGTCCAGGTAGACGTAGTCCTTGCCGCCGATGCCGCGGCCGGCGTCGATCTCCTGCTGGATGGAGCGTGAGGTGATGTCGCGCGGAGCCAGCTCCATCACCGACGGCGTGTAACGCTTCATGAAGCGCTCGCCCTCGCCATTGATGAGATAGCCGCCTTCGCCGCGGCAAGCCTCGGTCATGAGAATGTGCGTGGTGTACAGACCCGTGGGGTGGAACTGCACGAACTCCATATCCTTGAGCGGCACGCCGGCGTGATACGCCATGGCCGCGCCGCCGCCGGTGCTGATGACGGCGTTGGTGGTGTTGGAGTAGGTGCGGCCGGCGCCGCCGGTGGCCATGATGACGGCCTCGCCGCGGAACTCCTCGAAGCCGCCCTTGACCATGTTGTAGGCGACGACGCCCTTGCACTCGCCGTCCTCGACGATGAGGCCCATCACGAACCACTCGATGTACATCGTGATCTCGTGCTTGTAGGCCTGTTCGACGAGCGTGTGCAGCATGTAGTGGCCGGTCTTGTCGGCGCCGTAGCAGGTGCGTGGGTAACCGGCGCCGCCGAAGGGACGCTGGGCGATGCGCCCGTCGTCGAAGCGGCTGAACGGGCAGCCCATGTGCTCGAGCTCGTAGATCGCCGGCACGGCGTCGGTGGTCATCTGCAGCGCCGACGGCTGATCGGCCAGGTAGTCGGAGCCCTTCACGGTGTCGAAGGCATGCTTCTGCGGGCTGTCGTCGGCCGCATCCGGGTGGTTGGCGAGGGCGCCGTTGACGCCGCCCTGGGCGGCGCCCGAGTGGCTGCGTCCGGGGTGCACCTGAGTCAGGATGGCGACATCGATGCCGGCCGCCTTGGCGGCGATAGCCGCCCGCAGGCCGGCGAGGCCGCCACCGACGACGATGAGCTGATGGTAGATCATCTCGCCTCCCCTCAGCTCACCCAGGCCCAGAGGGCCCAGATGCCGTAGACGATGGTCGCGATGCCCACCAGCCAGAGCACGACATCGAAGACGCGGCGCCCGGCGACGTTGCTCAGGCCCCAGTCGAGCACGACCATGCGCAGGCCGTTGAGGCCGTGGTAGACGACGGCGACGAGCAGGACGATGTCGTTGATCAGCACCGCCCCGCCGGCGAGCCGGTCGGCGATGTTGTCGAACGAAAGCTGGCCGATGTTGATGTAGTGCGTGAGCACCAGATGCACCATGATGGTGACGAGGACGAGTACGGCGGTGACGCGCTGGCCCAGCCAGGGCCACATGCCGCCGCGGTTGCGTTCCAGGACTTCGGTTCTCATGTCAGTCGCCTCCCGCGCCTAGAAGATAAGCCCGGAGGCTTTCCAGGCGAACAGCGAGAGCGCCGCCGCCGCCACGACCATGCAGACCCAGAACACGGCCTTGTGCTGCTTGATGCCGACCCCGAAGTCCATGAGGACGATGCGCACCCCGTTGAGGGAGTGGTACATCACCGCCGACACGAGCATGAAGTCGAGGACCACCCAGAAGGGCTTGTCGAAGGTCTCGAACAGCTTGTCGAGCTCCCCGGGTCCGCCGCTGCGGCCCTGGGAGATGACCCAGATGTGGACGAACAGGTAGGCCACCAGCACCAGGCCAGAGACGCGGAACAGCACCCAGGCCCACATGCCGATGCCCTTCCACAGCCCGGCCCCCACATTGGCCGTGTCGCGCTCTTTGGCGCTCAAGATAGGCACCCCCTCGGAAGACGCACGCATGGCGGGCGAACAAGTAGCTCGCCTCTCACGGAAAGCCAATCGTAGAACGGTGTGCGGAGTCGAGGCAAGTGCCGGGCTCAGCGCCGGCGGCTGCGCTTGCGCCCGGCGCGCGGCTGCGACTTGGCCGGTTTGGGGCGCGTGTCCTCCATCGTGATCCCGGCCGCGACGGCGGCGCGGATACGCGCCGCGCGCAGACGCTCCAACACCGCGAGCACGAGATTGGCGAGCGCCGTGAGCAGCACCAGCGCAACGAGCCCCGCCCTCGATGAGTCCAGCGGCCAGTAGATCACGAACCCGAGGATGACCACGCCGAACTGCAGCACGAACAACCGCCGCAGCGGCTCGCCGACCACCGCCGCCGGCGGCAGGAAGACGGCCTCGTCGCCGCGCACGAAGTCCCACCAGTAGACGAAGGCGCGCACGGCGAAGAAGGCGGCGACCACGGCCCAGAACTGCCAGCTCGCGAAGGCCGCGCGGGGGTGGTCCGGCGCCACGCCGCCGGGCCTGAACAGGCGGCCGCTGAAGACCATGTAGACGACGAGGGCCATGGCTATGACGACCGTGAAGTAGGTACGCACGAACTCGCGCACGAGAACGCGGTCGCCGCCGACCTGGCCGGCGTCGCCCTGGGCGAGGCGGGCACGCCGCCAGGCGAGCAGACCATCGGCGGCGCCGTCGGCGACGTAGGCGAAGACGACGGCGAGCACGCTCCAGTCCGGCTGGAGCACGCCCCACAGCGGCGCCAGGCAGACCGCGACGATGAGCACAAGGCTGGGCGCGGCGCGGGTCAGCGTGCGCCATCGTGGCGGTGCGAGTGCTGCGGCGGCGCCTTCTTGGGGCTGGTCGTCGCGCGCCGCCGTAGCGACCTGGGATCCAGGCATGGTTCCTCCGCTCGAGTGGCCCGCCCGGCCGCAGCCGACGCAGGCTCCGCACAGGGTATGCGGCGCGGCCGCGAAAGGCAACGCGGCCGCCCTTCGGCATGGAGGAAGCCGCGGCCAACGTCATCCAGGGAGCGTTCGCGCAGGACGAGCGCGCGAGCTTCGACTCCGTCTGCGAGCGCGTCCCCGGCGCCTGTCTCGAGAGCCAGACCGGCGCCGGCCTCGGCTGTCATGGGCGATATCGGCCGCAGGGGCGCCGCTGGCGAACGGCGAGACGGCGAGCCGCCCGCAGCGGCTCGGCGCGGCTACTTCCTGCGGCCGCTGCGGCCGCGGGCGGCGGTGGTCTTCTTGGCGCTGGCCTTGGGCGGCGCCGCTTTCGGCTTGGCCGCGGGCTTGGCCGGCGCCTTGCGCGCCGGCTTCTTCGCCGCCTGCTTCTTGTGCGCGGCCGGCTTTGCCGGCGCCTTGCCGGCCCCGTTCCTGTCGCCGGTCTTGCGCCGCGCGCGCTCGAGAAGCTCGCCGGCCTCCTCGATGAGCTCGCCGGCCTCGATGAGCTCGGCGGTCCTGCCGTCGATGCGCAGCCCCATGGCCGCCTCCCACACCTGCTCCACGCGGTCGACGGGCACAAAGCTCATGCCCTTGCGCAACTCCTCCGGTACGTCCTCGAGGTCGGCTTCGTTGCGGCTCGGCAGGATCACCGTGCTGATGCCGGCGCGCTGCGCCGCCAGAGTCTTCTCCTTGAGGCCGCCGATGGGCAGCACCTGCCCGGTGAGCGTGACCTCGCCGGTCATGGCCACCTCGCTGTTGATCGGCGTGCCGGTGACCAGCGAAGCGATGGCCGTGGCCATCGTGACGCCGGCGCTGGGGCCGTCCTTGGGGATGGCGCCGGCAGGCACGTGGATGTGGATGTCGCGGTTCTGGAAGTAGTCGTCCTCCAGCCCGAGCTCACGCGAGTGCACGCGCACGTAGCTCATCGCGGCCATGGCCGACTCCTTCATCACGTCGCCGAGTTGGCCGGTGACGGTCAGGTGGCCGCTGCCGGGCATCGCCGACGCCTCGATGAAGAGGATGTCGCCGCCCACCGGCGTCCAGGCAAGGCCGGTGGCCACGCCAGGGTCGCTGGTGCGACGTTTGACCTCGGCGTAGATGCGCGGACGGCCGAGCAGCTCGTGCACGCGCTTGACGTTGACGGTGAACCGCTTGCGAGCGCCCTTCTCCGCCTCGGCGACCTCACGCGCCAGCTTGCGACAGATGGTGCCGATGGCGCGCTCCAGGTTCCGCACCCCTGCCTCATGCGTGTAGGACGAGATGATCTCGGTGACGGCATCGTCCCGGAACGTGACCTGGCTGGGCTTGAGTCCGTTAGCCTCCACTTGCCGGGCGATCAGGTAGTTGCGCGCGATGTGCAGCTTCTCGGCGATGGTGTAGCCAGCCAGCTGGATGATCTCCATGCGGTCGCGCAGCGGCGGCGGGATCGGTTCCAGCTGGTTGGCGGTAGTGATGAATAGCACCTTGCTGAGGTCGAAGGGCAGGTCCATGTAGTGGTCGCGGAAGGTGAGGTTCTGCTCGGGGTCGAGGACCTCGAGCAGGGCGCTGGAAGGGTCGCCACGCCAGTCGGCGCCGGTCTTGTCTATCTCGTCGATCATGAACAGCGGATTGTTGGTGCCGGCGTCGCGCATGGCGCGGATGATGATGCCGGGCATCGCCCCCACGTAGGTGCGGCGATGCCCACGGATCTCGGCCTCGTCGCGCACGCCGCCGACGCTGATGCGCTCGAACTTGCGGCCCATCGCCTCGGCGATGGAGTGGCCCAGGCTGGTCTTGCCGACGCCGGGCGGGCCGACAAAGCACAGGATCGGCCCGTGAAGGTCGGCCTTGAGCTTGCGCACCGCGAGGAACTCGAGGATGCGGTCCTTGACATTCTCGAGGTCGTAGTGGTCGCGGTCGAGGATCTCGCGAGCGTGCGCGACGTCGAGATTGTCGTCGCTGCTCACCGTCCAGGGCAGGGTGATGATCCAGTCCAGGTACGTGCGAATCACGGGGTACTCGGCGCTCTGCGGCGAGATGTTGGCCAGGCGGTCGAGCTCCCGGCGGGCGGCCTTGTCGGCCTCTTCCGGGAGCTTGAGCTCGTCGATCTTCTGGCGCAGCTCCGTGATCTCGGCTTCCTGCTCGTTGGTCTCGCCGAGTTCCTGCTGGATGGCGCGCATCTGCTGGCGGAGGAAGTACTCGCGCTGCCCCTTGTCGATCTCGCTGCGCACGTCGCTCTGGATCTTGGATCCCAGCTCGAGCACGTCGAGCTCGCGGGTGAGGATGCCGATGAGCATGCGCATGCGTTTCTCGACGTCGTTCTCCTCCAGAAGCGCCTGCTTGTCCTCCGCCTTGATGCGCATGGTGCTAGCGATGAGGAAGGCCAGCGGCCCGGGATCCTCGACATTGGCGGCCGCCATCTCCAGCTCTTCCGGCAGATAGGGCACGAGCGCGACGATCTTGCTGAACACGCTCAGCAGGCTGGCGCGCAGGGCGTCGGCCTGCTTGCTCCCGCCGACCACGTCTTCGACCTTGGAGATCTCGGCCGCCAGGTACGGCTCTTCCTGGACGAACTTGTCGATGTGTGCGCGTTGGAGGCCCTGCACAAGGATGCGCATGGTGCCGTCGGGCAGCTTGATCATCTTGTGCGCCAGGCCTACGGTGCCGATCGGGTAGAGCAGCTCCGGCCCGGGGATCTCGATCTCGGCGTCGCGGCTGGTGACCAGCGCCAGCAGGCGGTCGCCGGCGAGCACGTCGTCGATGAGCTTTATGGAACGCTCCTGCCCGATGGTGAGCGGGATCATCGTGTCGGGGAACACGACCGTGTCGCGCAGCGGCAGCACGGGCAGGGTGCCGGGGATCTCCTGCGCGGAGGCTTCGATCTGGATGTCGTCGGTGTCGTTCATTCCTCGCCTCCCCCCGTCTGGATGTCGATCTTGCGGGCGCCGGGGTCGCGCTCGGTGAGCGTGAGCCTTACCTCGAGCACGCCGGCCTCGTAGGTCGCCGTGGTGACCTCGGGGTCGACGTCGACCATGAGGCGCACGCGGCGCTCGAAGGGGCCGTAGTCCATCTCCACCTGCTGGTACACGCGGCCCTCCCGGGTGGGGAAGGCGCGCTCGCCGCGCACCACAAGCTCGCGACGGTCGACGAGCAGTTCGATGGATTCGAGCGTCATGCCCGGCAGTTCGAAGCGCACGACGATCTCGCGCGAGTCCTCCTCGAAGTAGGCGTCGGCGGGCGGGCGAAAGCCGCGGCCCCGGTACTGGTGCCGGGTGGCGACGACACATGAGTCGTTGAAGGCGCGCAGCACCTCGTTGTGCATCCGGTCAAGATCCACGGGGTGACTCCTTGCGCAGGGCCGGGCCGGCGGCGATGCGGTCGCGCGGCCGCGGCGTGTTCCAGGATACTCTGCGATGCTACTACCCGTTGCGCAGATGGGCGTAACGAGCCGGAGGGTGACGCTGAGCGGGCGAGGCCCTTCGTGCCCCACCCGCCGCCGGCTCTCCCGCAGCGCTACGGGACGGTGACGACGGGCTGACCGTCGCCCCCGAAGGCGGTCAGTACGTAGCCGGCGCGATGGTCGAGGCGGGTGTACCGATAGTCGCCGGGAACGCCCGATCCGGTCGCTGGAAGCATAGGGCCGCCGGTGAACGGGTTGGCCGGCCAGACGTCCACGTAGTCACGGAGCCCGTCCGGCGTCGTCAAGGAGCGCGGCGGGTAGTCGTCGCCGTGATCCATGGCCCAGCTCTCGATCCCGGCCTGGATGCTGTGGACGCCTTCTCTGACCGCCGCCTCCCGGGCCTCGACCGGCGTCGGCGACGCCGGCGGCAGGGTCTCGAATGTGCTGACCAGGGAACCGATCATCACGAACGGCAGAATCAACGACACCACGAAGGTCGCCACGGCGCCCAGAACGGCCACGCCGACCAGCACGATCAGGGCCACCGCCCAGCCGGGAAACGGCGTGCGGACGGAGCCGGCGGGCGGCGGCGGGCCGGCGGGCGCGGACATCGGCGGTTGCGGCGGCGCCTGGACGGCGCCGCAGCTGCTGCAGTAGCGGCCCGCGCCGGCTAGCGGCTGTCCGCATGACGAACAGTTCGGCATGATGACCCCCGAGACTCCCGCGACACATGCAGTCCCAGTGTGCCCCACGCACCACGGGGTCGCAAGGGAGCTCAGGCCATGATCGCGACCGTCCGCACCTGCGGGGTGCTCGCGTTCAGATCGACGACCCGCAGCGCATGGTTGTTCGTGTCGGCGACGTAGAGCCGGCCGTCGGCGACGGCGACGCCCTGCGGCTCCCAGAAGCGAGCCACGCCCGCGTCGCCGTCCTCGTGGCCGGATCCCCCGTTGCCCACGAAGGCCGCGCTGCGCTTCGTCGCCGGGTCGATGATCTTGATCCTGTTGTTGTAGGTGTCGGCGACGTAGAGCACGGGCGCACCGCCGGGTCCGGAGCCGGCGGCCACGTCGTACGGATGCTGCAGGCGCGCGTGGCCGCCCTGCCCGTCCTCGTCGCCGAAGTCGAAGAGACCCTTGCCGACGATTGTTTCTACCTCAATGCCGTCGCGGCCGTCGAGGTCGGCGCAGCGGATGGCGCTGGACTCGCTGTCGGCGAAATACAGGCGGCGGCCGGCGAGCGCCAGACCCATCGGCTGCGCCAGCGTGCAGCGCAAGGGCGAGCCGTCGGTGAGATCCTCACGGCCGGTGCCGACCCACGGGGCGACGGCGCGTGTCGTCAGGTCGAGGCGCCAGAGCTGGTGGGCGCCGGCCATCGCCACGACCAGGGCGGCCGGAGCAGCGCCCGGCGCGGCGGGCAGCAGCTCGACGTCCCACGGCGAGCTGAGCGCCGCGCCGGTGTCCACGCCGGCCTCACCCTGACTCCGCGCCTGCGAGCCCGTGCCGGCGATCGTCGTCACCTCGCCGGACGGCAGGGCGACGGCACACACCGTGTGGTTCCCCGCATCGGCGACGAAGAGCGTCTGGGCGGGGCCGTCGGCGACGAGGCCCGCCGGACCCAGCCGGCCACGCGCCAGCGTCATGCCCTGCGGATGGTCGAAGCCCGCGACGTCCGCCTGCCCATCCGCCGCGCCGCAGGCGCCGCCGCCGATCACACGCAGCACCCGGGCCGACATGCCGTCCCCCGCGGAAGTCTCACTCTCTACCTTAAGTTGAAGGATTCGAGCGTGCCCGCTATCGGCTACGAAGAGGCGGCCGTCGTCGGATGCGAGCACCCTGCCGGGGAAGGCGAGCGGGCCGTCGGGCTCAGGCGGCAGCCTGAGCGGAAACGGCCCGCGCCGCAGGCGCACGCCACCGGGCGCGTCGTCGCGCTCGAACTCGGCGATCAGCTCGTCGATTACGGGGGCGAGCTGCTCGGCCAGGAACTCCCCGGGCACGGCGCCGACGATGCCGCCGGCCGGGTCGAGCAGCACCGCCGTAGGCCAAGCGCCGACGCCGTAGGCGCGCCAGACACGAAACTGACGGTCGTTGACGATGGCGTGCTCCACACGCAGCCGCTGCGCCGCCTTGGCGATGCCGGCGGTGACGCGCTCGGTGCGGAACTTACCGCTGTGCACGCCGACGACGACCAGTCCATCGGCGTAGCGCGCCTCCAGCTCCCGCAACTGCGGGAGTACGTGGATGCAGTTGATTCAGCCGTAGGTCCAGAAGTCGAGCAGCACCACTTTGCCACGCAGGTCGCGCAGCGTGAGCGGGCGCTCGACGTTGAGCCAGTCGAGCCCATCCTGGAACTCGGGTGCGGGCTCACGGGTCTCGGGCGTGGACATACTCTTCTCCGTTCTGATCGGTCCGGGTCGCGCTACGCTGGGATGCTGGGTTCACGATGCCCGCAGCGGCGCCAGGAGAATCCGGGTTTGACTCAGAAGAGCGCCGCGAGGGCGTCGCGGGCGGCCGCGACAGCCTCCACGTCGGCGGCCGCGACGCCCTCCACGTCGGCGGCCCGTGCATCCGTCGCCCTATGGGTTTACGATTGTCGCGTGCAGCTGGCCTTCACCACCGCCGATGAATTCTTCGCTCTGCTCGAGCAGGCCGGCGAAGCCCTCGACTACCGCGAGGTGTGGCCACACCTCTTCCCCGTCGCCAACTGCCCGCCCGAGCTCATGCACAGGCTCGTCGCCGACATCGTGCAGAGCGACGAGCGCTTCGCCTGGGAGAGCGACGTGCACGTCGGCCTCGCCGCCTGGCGCGCGCAGCGGCGCGACCTCGCCGACGTCGCCTTCACCGTCGTCGACCTCGAGACGACGGGCGCCACGCCGGGTTTCGCCAAGATCACCGAGATCGGCGCCGTGCGCCTCGAGGGCGGGCGCGAGGTCGACACCTTCTCGTCGCTGGTGAACCCGGGCATACCGATCCCCGCGATGATCACCGGCATCACCGGGATCGACGACGGGGTGGTCGCCGACGCGGCGCCCATCGATGTGGTGCTGCCGCGCTTCGTCGACTTCGCCGCGCACTCGGTGCTGGTGGCGCACAACGCCCAGTTCGACCTGGGCTTCCTGGACTACGAACTGGGCCGGCTGCGCCGGCAGACCTTCTCGCGGCCGGCGCTCGACACGCTCCGCCTGGCGCGCAAGCTCTGCCCGCAGCAGCGCTGCTCGCTGAGCGCCCTCAGCTACCGGTTCGACACCAGGGTAAAGCCGGTGCACCGCGCCCTGCAGGACGCGCAGGCCACCGCCGAGCTGCTGCTCCTGTTCCTCAGCTGGCTGCAGGAGCAGGGCATGAACACCCTCGAGGAGGTGGCGCGCTTCTGCGAGCCGGGAGCGCGCCGCAACTACCACAAGATCGCCCTCACCGAGGGGCTGCCCATCAGCCCCGGCGTCTACATCATGCGTGACGACAAGGGCGCCGCCCTCTACATCGGCAAGGCCGAGAACCTGCGGCGCCGGACGCGGGACCACTTTTTACAGCGCCAGGCCTACTACGCGCGCCAGGCGCTGGAGCTCCTGGACCACATCGAGGTGACGGAGACGGGCTCCGAGTTCGCCGCCCTGCTGCTCGAGGAGCGGCTCATCGCCCGGCACAGGCCCATCTACAACTCCCACGGCACGCGCGTGAGCAGCTACCACTACGTCAAGCTGAGCGCCGAGGAGTTCCCGCGCCTGTACGCCACGCCCAACCTGCGCGACGACGGGTCCTACTACGCCGGGCCGTTCCGTAAGGCCAGCCTGGCGAGGCGCTTTGTGGACTGCGTCAACGGCGTCTACCCGCTGCGCACCTGCGCACACCTGCCGCGGGGATGGCACGACGAGCGTGCGGACGGCAAGGCGCGCACCCCGCGCCCTGGCGAACACGCCTGCCCGCGCGCCGGCACCGGCGCCTGCCTGGCACCCTGCAGCCGGCCGCTGAACGGCGAGTACGCCGCCGTAGCGGCGGAGGTGCGGCGGGTGCTCGAGGGTGAAGGTGACGTGCTCGACGGCCGTCTGCAGGAGCGCCAGGCTGTGCTGGTGCAGTCGCTGGCGTTCGAGCAGGCGGGCCGCCTGCAGAACCAGCGCGAAGCGCTCGAACGCGCGCTGCGCAACGTGCGCCGCCTGCGCGCCGCCCGGCACGCCGAGGCTGTTCTTGCGTACCCGGCCAAGCGCCCCGGCTGGGTGGCGCTCTGGGGCGTACGCGGCGGGCGCGTCGCCGTCGAGCGGGAGGTCGGCCGCGAGGCCTTCCGCGAGGACGCCGCGCGCGGCTTCCTCGCCGAGCTCGCCGCGGCCGACCCGCCGCGCCCGCCGCTGCCGGCCGCGCTCATCGATGAGATGCTCCTCGTGCACTCGTGGGTGACGAGTCACAAGGAGGCGCCGGGCGTGCTCGACCTTCGCGCCCTGCGTGACAGTACGCCGACGCTCGCCGCGACGGCGGCGGAGCTCGTCGCCCGGGTGCGGCTGTGCGCCTGCGCCGCCGCCGTTTGAGGCGTCTCCCGCCGGTTCCGTACGCGGGAGGGGCGCCGCTCGCGCGGCGCCCCTCCGGTTCGCGCTGTGCCGGGGCGCGGCTACGCGCCGCGCCGGCGGCGACTCACTCCTCGACCGACCTGCCGCGCCCGCGGCGCAGCAGCAGCACCGCGACTACGGCCACCATGATCACGACGAGCGCGACCACGGCGTAGACCAGCGGGTTGCCGGACGACTCGCTCGTCGTGCTCGACGACTTCGGCTTGAGGTTGAGGTACGTGTCGATGCTGTCGTTGATGAACGCCGCCGGCCCGCTGGCGGGCACGCGCGTCCAGCCTTCCCACTTGTCGGTGTTGTAGGCCTCGAGCTGCTGCTCGTAGTTGGTCACGATGTAGGGCGCCTCGTCATAGAAGATCTCGACCATGCGATCGACCAGCGGCTTGCGCTGCGCGGGGTCGATGGTCCGCGCCTGTTGCTCGTAGAGCTTGTCGTACTCGGCGTTCGACCAGATGGGGTCGTTCCAGCCCTCGATCTGCCCGGTCGTGTAGACGTTCAGGATGTAGTCGGGGTCGACGTACTCGCCCCAGCCCCAGATGTAGATGTCGTAGTCGGGCGCGTACTTGCCGGCCTTGTTGTAGTTGTACAGGGCGTCGCTGATCGCGCCCGAGTCGAGCGTCTGCAGGGCGATCTTGAGCCCGATGCTCTTGAACCAGCCGGCGACCAGCTTGCCGGTGCTCTGGCTGGCGACGTCGTCGGAGCGGGCCCACAGCCGCAGGTCGATGGGCTTGCCCTTGTAGTCGCGGATGCCGTCGCCGTTCGCGTCCTTGTAGCCGGCGGCGTCGAGCATCTGCTTGGCCTTCTCGAGGTCGAAACCGAAGACCTTCTCCGGCGCCGGCTCCCACGCGTAGGTGGGCACGTCGGGGGTGATGATGCCTTGGCCCACCTTGGCGTAGCCGCCGTATGACAGGTCGACGACCTTCTGCTTGTCGACCGCCCAGCTGATCGCCTGACGGAAGGCGGGGTCGCGGAGCACCGGGTTGCCGAGCGAATCCGAGCTCGTGTCACAGTTCATGCACAGCTCGTCGAAGTACCGCAGGTCGGCGGCGTTGGTCGTGAGGCTGGGCTCGGAGCCCAGGGCCTTGAACTGCGCCGTCGGGATGCCGAGCGCGTAATCGAGCGTGCCCGTCTTGAGGTCCTGGGTCATCGTGTCGGGGTTCTGGTAGATGCTCATGATGATCTCGTCGATCGTCGGCTTGCCCTCAACCCAGTAGTCAGGGTTCTTGACGAGCTTGATGTACTTGCCCTTCTTGACCTCGACCGTCTGGAACGGCCCGGTGCCGATGATCGGCGGCTTGTTGGCGAAGCTGGTGCTGGCATCCTTGCCGGGGACCTTCGCCCAGATGTGCTCGGGGAGGATCGGGATCCACAGGCGCAGCATGTTGGCCTTGGGCTTGCTGCAGGTCATCTTGACGGTGAAGTCGTCGACCGCTTCGACCTTGTCGATGTTGTTGGTGTAGCTCGTGAACGCGGTCAGGTTGTTCTTGATGATGTACGTGTAGGTGAAGACGACGTCCGCGGCCGTGAACGGTTGGCCGTCCTGCCACTTGACGCCCTGGCGAAGGGTGAAGGTCCAGACCTTGCCGTCGGGCGAGGTCTCCCACTTGGTCGCCAGCTCGGGCCGCGGGGACAGGTCGGTGTTGTAGCCGACCAGGAAGTCGTAGTTGAGGTGGAAGATCTCGTACGACGTGCCGCTCCAGCCGATGAACGGGTTGAGGTTGTCGGCGTCGAAGGTCGTGCCGAACGTGACCATGAGCTTGCTGCCCGACGCGTTCGGCGACGGGGTGTCAGAGGCCAGCGCCGCGGCGAGTCCCCACACCAGCCCGGCCGTGAGCAGGAGCACGAGCAGGGTGATCGTCACTCTCATGCGTCGGCGGCGGTTGCGGACCGGGTGTGCGGATGCGGACCTCATTCTCCCCCCTCGTGGAGCTTGATCGCGGGAGAGGATGACGCTCGACGAGCGCGTTCCCCCCGGCGCGACCCCTTGGTCAGGTGCAGGCATCGTACATCCGCCGGGGGGCGCTGCCCAGCGCGGCGGAGGCGCCGGCGGCGGGCGGAGTCCACGGCCGCCGGCGCCTCATCTTCACTCCTCCATGGACCGCGGCCGCCGCGCGCGCACCACCAGGAGCACGATCACGATGAGCGCCGCCACGGCGGCGGCGATGACGATCACCAGCGTCGCGGAGGACTTGCCCGCGGTCTCGTCCCCGCCGCTCTTGGGTTCGATGAGCAGGAAGTTCTCCGAGCCGGCATTGCCGTAGGGCGGGAAGAGCACGTTGCCCACCTCAGCCGGCGACGCAGCGTACCCCCGCCACTTGGCGACGTTGTAGGCCTCGAGGTCGTTGGAGTAGGCGGTCACGATGTACGGCGACTCCTTGTAGAGGATCTGCTGCATCTGGTCGATGATGACCTTGCGCGCCGTGGGGTCGATCGTCTTCGCCTGTTCGTTGTAGAGCTTCTCGTACTCCGCGTTGGACCAGGCGCAGTCGCTCCAGTTGCCGATCTGCGCCTTGGTGAAGTAGCTGAAGATGGAACCGGGGTCGAGGTCGCTGTACCAGCCCCAGAGGAACATGTCGTAATCAGGGTTGAACTCGCCGTCGACGGTGTCGTACATGCGGTCGTTCAGCGACCCGTCGTCCATCGTCTGCAGCTTGATCTTGAGCCCGATGTCCTTGAACCAGCCGGCGAGGAGCTTGCTCACGTTCTGGCTGATCTGCGACTCCGAGCGCGCCCAGAGGCGCAATTCGATGGGCTTGCCCTTGTACTCGCGGATGCCGTCGCCGTTGGCGTCCTTATAGCCGGCGGCATCGAGCGCCTGCTTCGCTTTCTCGAGGTCGAACCCGTACTTGACGTCGGCCGGCGGCTGCCAGTGCCAGTCGGGGTCCGTGTAGTAGTCGGCCGTGATCACCGTCGTGGCCGGCACCGCGTGGCCGCCGTAGGCGAGAGCGCAGATCTTGTCCTTGTCCACGGCCCAGTTGAGCGCCTGGCGGAACTTCCAGTCCTTGAGCACGGGGTTGCCGCGGCTGGGGCCCGTGTAGCAGTTGAAGCCGAGCTCGTCGAAGCCGTTGGCGTGCACCGTGCGCGCCTCGATGCCGGGCACGGTCTTGAGCTGCCTGTACTGCGCGTCGAGGAGCCCGGTGGCGCCATCGATGGTCCCCGCCTTGAGGTCCTGCACCATCGTGTCGGCGTTGGTGTAGTACTCGAAGTAGAGCTCGTCGATCTTGGGCGCGCCGCGCCAGTAGTCCTTGTTGGCGACCAGCTTCACGAAGCTGTTCTTCTTCCACTCGACGCACTGGTACGGGCCGGAGCCCACCCACGGCGGCTTGTTGGCATAGCTCTTGGCCGCGTCCTTGCCGGAGACCTTCGACCAGATGTGCTCCGGGATGACGGGCACCCACACGCGCAGCATGCTGGCCTTGGGCTGCGAGCACTCGAAGCGCACCGTGGTGTCGTCGACGGCGACCGCCTTGTCGATGAACTCGGTGTAGGGCGTGAAGTTCGAGAGGTCGTTCTCACGGATGTAGTTGTAGGTGAAGGCGACGTCCTTGGCCGTCAGCGGCACCCCGTCATCCCACTTGGCGTTGCTGCGGATGGTGAAGGTCCAGGTCTTGCCGTCCGGGGTGACCGACCAATCCGTGGCCAGCCCGGTCGCCTGCTCGCCTTTGGTGGGCGACAGAGTGGCATAGTCGTAGCCCACTAGCGGTTCGTAGGTGAGATACCACATCTCGAACGACGACCAGAGGAACCCGATGAACGGGTTGAGATTGTCGGGCTCGCCGAGGATGCCGACCTTGTACACCACCTTGCCGGCATCCGGTGACGGGCTGGCAGCGCCGGCGGCGTCTGGCGACGGCGACGAGCTCCCGCTCGCGGCGGCGGCGCCCAGACCGCCCGTCAGGCCGAGCGCGAGCACTGCCGCGGCGGCCAGGATGAGAATGAGCGTGGTGCGGTTGCGTCCCCTGGTGGTCATTCTGTCCCTCCGTGTCCGTGGTGCCCCCTGATGCGGTCTCGCGTGCGCGTCCCTCCGGCGACCGGACCTCTCTCCGAATACTAGTCCACTGTCGCGCCTCGCGGTCAAGGGGCGCGCGTTCCGTCCGGCGTTTACACGAACATATGTTCGTGCTACCGTTACGGTCCCTCGCCTATCCATCGACCCTCTCGCGCCAGGAGCACCACATGTCCCGCGGCGGAGCCACCTCCAGCGGCAGAGCAGTCCCCATCGCCGTCACCTGGGACGAGCGGCAGCGCCTCCCGGTCGCCTTCGCCTGGCGCCGGCGCCACTACCGCGTCGAGCGTGTGCTCGAGACGTGGATCGTCGAGACGGGCTGGTGGAAGGACGGCGGCCGCGTGAGCAGCTCGTACTGGCGCGTGCGCGCCGCGGGACGCGTGTTCGACCTGCGCTACGACCGCATCGCCAAGGCGTGGGCGCTCGAGCGGGCGCTCAACTGAGCGGGCCGGCATGAGCTTCGTCCACCTGCACACGCACACCAACTTCTCGTTCGGCGACGGCGCCTGCCGCATCCCCGAGCTGGTGGCCGCCGCCGCCGGCATGGGCATGCCGGCCCTGGCGGTCACCGACCACGAGGGGCTCTACGGCGCCGTGCGCTTCTACCAGGCCTGCAAGGCGGCCGGCATCAAGCCGATTGTCGGCGTGGAGCTCACGGTCGAGCCGGTGGTCGGCCGCGACGGACGTGCCCGGCGGCCCCCCGAGGCCCCGCGCCGGCCCGCAACGCCCGCGCCCGACGGCCGCATCCAGCACCTCAAGGCGGCGGCCACCGTGCCCCCCGCCGCCGCCAACGCCGCCGGCGCCGGCGGCCACCACCTGGTGCTGCTGGCACGCGACTACGCCGGCTGGAGCAACCTCTGCCGCATCATCAGTGCCGCCCACCTCGAGCACCCGGGCGAACCGCCGCTGGCGCGCCTCGAGACGCTGGCCGAGCACAGCGGCCACCTCGTCGCGCTCAGCGGCTGCCGCCGTGGCGAGGTGTGGCCGCGGCTGCTCGCCGGCGACCGTCAGGGGGCCCAACGGGCGGCCTCCGTCTTCCACGAGATCTTCGGCCGCGAGTTCTTCATCGAGCTGCAGCACGAGCTGTTGCCCGGCTCCGGCGCCTCGCTGCGCGCCCTCGACCTGCTCGCCCACGAGCTGCGCCTGCCCACGGTGGCCACCAACGACGTGCACTACACGGTCAAGGCCGACGCGCCGCTGCACGACGTGCTCGCCGCGGAGGCCGCCAACCAGCCGCTGCCCAACCCGCTGGGGCGCGCCAACGCCGAGCTCTACCTCAAGAGCCCGGCGCAGATGCGCCGCCTCTTCCAGCGCTACCCCGAGGCCTACGCCAATGCCGCCCGCATCGCGGAGCGCTGCAACCTCGACCTGGGCCTCGGGCGCCTCCTCTTCCCCGCCTACCCGCTGCCCCCCGGCGAGACCGCCTTCTCGCTGCTCTGGAAGCGCTGTTTCAAGGGCGCCGAACAGCGCTACCGGCCGCTCACCGCCGAGGTCACGGCGCGCCTCGAGCGCGAGCTCAAAGTCGTCGAGGAGCTCGGCTTCGCCGAGTACTTCCTCGCCGTGCACGACATCGTCGAGTTCGCCCGCAGCCGCGGCATCTATTACTCCGGCCGCGGCTCAGCCGGCAACAGCATCGTCAGCTACGTGCTGCGCATCTGCGACGCCGACCCCATCGCCAACGAGCTGCTCTTCGAGCGTTTCCTCAACCCGGCGCGCCGCGAGATGCCGGACGTCGACATCGACTTCTGCTCGGCGCGCCGCGACGAGGTCATCCAGTACATCTACGAGCGCTTCGGCCAGGCAAACGTCGCCATGGTCGCTACCGTCAACACGGTGCGCGCGCCCTCCGCGGTGCGCATCGTCAGCCGCGCCTTCGGCTTCACCCCGGACGAGATCAACGGGCTCTCCAAGCGCGTGCCGTGGGGCAGCGCCGCCAAGCTCGGGGAGATGCTCGCCGAACGCCCCGAGCTCAGCAGCCACGAGTTCCAGCACCCGCACTACCGCCGCCTCGTGAGCCTCGCCGAACGCCTCGACGGCTTCCCGGCCCACCTCGGCACGCACCTCGGGGGCTTCATCCTCTCGCGCGACCCGCTCACCGACCGCGTGCCGCTGCAGTGGGCCGCGAAGGGTGTCGTCGTGGCCCAGTTCGACAAGGACGACGTCGAGACGCTGGGCCTCGTCAAGATGGACATCCTGGCGCTCAAGATGCATTCCGCCATCGCCGAGGCGGTACGCCGCATCGAGGCGCGCACCGGCGAGAAGGTCAGCGCCTGGGAGCTGCCGCGCGACGACCCCGAGGTCTACAAACTCATCAGGTCGGCGCGCACCGTCGGTCTATTCCAGCTCGAGAGCTCGGGCCAGCGCAACCTGGCCACGCGCCTCCAGGAGCGCGACTTCGAGGATGTCATCGCCGCCATCTCGCTGTTCCGCCCGGGGCCGCTGCAGGCCGACATGATCGCGCCGTTCATCAGGCGGCGGCACGGGCGCGAGCCGGTCACCGTGCCGCACCCCGCCATGGAGCGCATCCTGCGCCGCACCTACGGGGTCATCGTCTACCAGGAGCAGGTCATCGAGGTCGCGGCCGCGGTCGCCGGCTTCAGCCTCTCCGAGGGCGACCTACTCAGGCGCACGATGACGCACGAGCGCTCGATGGAAGAGATGGACGAGATCGGCCGCAGCTTCGTCGAGAAGGCGATGGCTCGCGACGCGGAGCGGGCGGTGGCCGAAGAGGTCTTCCGCCAGCTCCGCGGCTTCGCCGCCTACGGGTTCAACAAGGCGCACGCCGCCTGCTTCGCCATCGTCTGCAACGCCTCGGCCTGGCTCAAGGCGCACTACCCGGCCGAGTTCTACTGCGGCATCCTCAACAACCAGCCCATGGGATTCTACTCGCCACGCGTGGTGCTCAACGACGCGCGGCGCTTCGGGCTGCGCGTGCTGCCGCTCGACGTGAACCTGAGCGGCGAGTGGTTCGAGGTCGAAGAGGACGGGCGGGTGCTGCGCGTGGGGCTGGCCTACGTCAAAGAGATGAGCGCCGCGGCGCGGCGGGCGATCGTCGAAGGGCGCGGCGATACGCGCCGCGGCGGGTCGGCCGCTGCCGGCCCGCCGCGGCCGTACACCTCGCTCGCCGACTTCGTGGCGCGCACGCGCGTGAGCCGCGAGATCGCCGAGAACCTCGTGCGTCTCGGCGCCTTCGACAGCCTCGGCGTGCGGCGCGAGGAACTGGTCGCCCAGGCGCCGCTGCTCTATGCCGGGGCGCGGCCCGTACGGCGCGGCACGCAGGCCGGCGCGGAAGCGGCCGCCGCGCCGGCGGCCGCCGACGCCGGCCTCGACCAGCCGCGCCTCGCCCTCGACGAGCAGCTCGGGCCGCTCGCCTTCCTCCCCGACTGGTCGCGGCAGCAGCGGGTCAGCGTCGAGCTGGAGCTACTCGGCCTCAACGTCAGCGCCCACCCGCTGCGCTTCGTGCGCGACCAGATCAAGGCGCTGGGCGTCACGCCCGTGGCCCGCCTGCCGCAGGTGCCGCACGGGCGCCGCGTGCGCCTGGCCGGGGTGCTCGAACGCGCCCAGATGCCCTGGATCCGCAGCGGCCACCGCACCATGTTCCTCACCCTCGAGGACGAGACCGAGCTGGGTCAGGTCGTGGTGTTCAACGACGTCTATCTCAAGTACGGACGCGTGCTCAAGGACGCTGTGTACCTTCTGGTCGAGGGGGAGCTGCAGAACGACGAGGAGCACGGCCTGGCGGTGGTGGCGCACAGGATCATGGACCTCAGGGCGGTGCTGGGGCGCGAGGAGGCGCTGCCGGGCGTGGAGCCGCGCACGCGGCCGGGGCGCACGGGGTAAAGGCCACCGTCACCCTGGCGTTTCATGGTTCATCAGGGCACCGCGCCGGCGACGGCCAGGCGCAGAGAGCGCTCACGCGTGAGCACGGACCTGCCCGCTACACCCCGTCGGGCCGGGGGAGCCGCAGCGCCGGGGCGCCCTCGCGGGCGATCCGCTCGAGCTGCGGCCACTCCGGCCAGCCCGGCGCCAGCGCCCGGTACTCGTCCTCCAGGACGCTCATGATGAGGTCGTCGATCCAGCGTCCCTCGATGAAAGCGCTGTCGCGCTCCCGACCCTCCTCGCGGAATCCGCTCTTGAGATAGCTCGCGATGGCGCGCTCGTTGTGCGCCATCACGCGCAGATCGATGCGGTGCAGGCCCAGCACCTCGACGCCGAAGGCCAGCGCCAGGCGTGTCGCCTCAGTACCAAGGCCCTGGCCGAGACGGGCCGCATCGTGCAGAGCGATGGCGAAGCGCGCCCGCGGCTGGTCCTCCCAGAAATGGTGGAACCCCGCCGTGCCGATGAACTCCCGGTCGAGAGCGACGACCCACGGAACGGCTCGTCGTCGTCGGCCAGCCAGCCGTACAGCTCCTCGACTTCGTCCGCGGTACGCAGCCGGCGCTCCGGAAGCTCCTCGCCGAAGAAGCGGCCGATGTCGGGCTCGAGCGGGAGACGCGCGATGGTCGTGCGGTCGCGCGCCGCGACCACGCGCAAGGTCACGCGTGGGCCGTGGAGCTCCGGCAGGACGCCATTCATAGCGGAATCGTACATCGCGCCGGGGAGAGGCGCGGGCGAAGCCGAGAGCCCGCCCGTCAGCCGGACTGACGCTCGCTGAGGATCTGCAGCGCCTCGAGCTCATCCTTCTCGAACCAGAACAGGTCGCAGATGCTGCAGTAATCGATCTCCACGGCGTGCTCGTAGCTGAAGTGGCGGCGCATCATCGTCTTGGCGCACTTCGGACACGGGACGAGTTCCACGCCCGGCCGGCCGCGGGCGAGCCGGGCGGCGCGGCGCAACCGGTCGCCGTCGGCGCCGAGCAGGTCGGCAAGGCGCCGCTGCTCGTCGCTGAAGCCGACGTCCCGTCGTGCCAGGATCCGCCTGACCTCGTCGGTCGCGACCAGGCGACCGCCGCACGAGGGGCACACGGTGATGCACAAACCTTCGTAGTCGGCCGTGCGCAGAACGGCGCCGCAGCTCGGGCAGGTCATGGCGCCGGCGGACGCGGTGGCGCCGGCGGCGGACGCGGACGCGGGTGTCGAGGAGGCCGTCGACGGCGAGGCGGCGTCGATGGGGGCTGCCGGCGTTCCGGCGGTGGTGAGCTGGGCCGCCAGCCCGATCCGCGTGCCGACGCCGCCGGCCTGCGGTGGCGGGGTCCAGTGCTCGCGATCACCGAAGTTCTGCGCCGCCCGCTCAACCTGATGGTCGAAGTCGTCGGGCGATACGTGCGCCAGAGCGAGCAGCGTGTCCACGCGCTCGCCGATCGGCGGATGGGTGCTGCGCCAGCTCCCCAGCAGCCAGGGCGGGCGGCCCTGCGTGGCGCGGATGCAGAGCGCGGCCAGGCCCTCGGGGATGTAGCCCGCGCCGCCGGGGTGTCGCCCCACGATACGCAGAGCCTCGGCCAGGCTGAGCGGGTCCCGCGTATAGCGCGCCGCCGCGAGGTCCGCCTGGCGCTCGCGCTCGCGGCTCAGCGCCGCGTTGGTCACCGACGAAGCGAGCTGCAGCACCCAGAGCCAGCCACGGAGAGCCACGGCGACCACGGCGAACGGGGCGGCGCGCGTGCTGCCGGTGGCGATCACCGCCGTCTCCAGGTTCTCACCGAGCGTGGTATAGACCCCGAACAAAAGACACGACACCGTGACCGTGACGTAGCTGCCGGAAAGGATGTGCGCGAACTCGTGGGCCACGACGCCCTGGAGTTGCTGACGGGACAGACGCGCCAGGGCGCCCTCCGTGACCCCGATCACCCCGCCGCCGTGCAGATCGCTGAAGGCGAAGGCGTTAAGTCCCACAGTCTCGACCGTGAAGCACTCGATACGGGGCGACCCGGTGGCGATGCGCATCTCCTCCACCACGTTGGCCAGGCGCTGATGATAGCGGTCGCCGGGGTCGAGTGGCTTGCAGTGCATGGCGTGCAGCAGGCGACCGCGGGCGCCGATCTGGGCACTGAACCAGTACATGACGGAGCTCAGCAGGGCGGTGCCGAGAATCAGGCCGATCCCTTTGACGGTGAACACCCAGCTGAAGGTATCGACCACCGGGAAGCTGAGATAGAGGCTGACGGTGACGATAAGGCAGGCCACCCAGACGGCGGCGAACACCATCGCCACCAGCAGGGCGAACAGCAGCCAGATGCGCCAACGCTGCTCGCGTTCGATCTCGAAGATCGTGCGGCGAGTGCCGGGCGCGGTACTCACGACCGCCGGCGTCCTTCCTTCACCTGATCCAACACTGCGGGTATGGTTTCAACCTCTAACGTAGTGGCTATATTTCAGTCGCGCGGTGGAGTCCCCTCCACACATACCTCTTCCGCGCTGGTACTTCCCCAAGTACCACCCCATGGCTCCTTCTCCAGGCCCCCTTCCCCGGGGGGCTGCCCGGAAACGGGTGCAGGCGGCGGCGCGTGAGCGCCGCCGTTCTGCGTCCTACCCTCGTTCGTCGGCGGGAAGGAGTCCGCTCATGAGCACGAAGTTCTCGGTGAGCTTGCGGCAGAACGAGGGATACTCGGGGAGATACCTGTCGGTGTCCGCGTGCAGTTGCTCGATCCAGTCCTTGCTCTGCTCGTGGTGTTCCTTGGCCGCATCTCTCACCCAGTGAGGCGCCAGGGCGGCGTCGACCTCGGGGTGGAACTGGGTCGCCCAGGCCTTCCCGCCGGCGCGGAACGCCTGCACGCCGTTTCCTTTGCGCGCGATGAGGTGGGAAGTCGCCGGAACGCGGCACGAGTACTCGTGCCAGCTGAAGGCGACGAACGGTGAAGAGATCCCGCGCAGCAACGGATCGTCGGCGACCTTCTCGATGCTGACCCAGCCCACCTCGGGCTTCTTGCGCTTGTAGACGTCGCCGCCCGCGGCGAGCGCGAGCAGCTGGGCGCCCAGACACACGCCCCACACCGGACCGCCCTCGTGGACGATACGCCGCATGAGCTTGATCTCGGCCTCCAGAAACGGGAACTCGCGCGTCTGCGTGACCTGGATGGCGCCGCCCAAGGCGATGATGCCCGAGATCTCGTGCGGCCACTCGGGGAGCGCGTCGCCCTCGTCGAGACGGCGGACCTCGAACCGTACGCCGAGGTGGCGCAGGGCCACCCCGATGCTGCCCGGCGGGTCGTCCGGCTCATGCTGGAGGACGACGAGGGGCTTCCGGCTCATGGGCACTCCTTCCGCATGACAGAAGTATACCCGCGGACGGCGCCGTCGCGCCGTGCCGGGCGCCCCGCCCTTGCCAGCTCGTGACGCCGTCTGCGACACTTGGCGCATGAGCGGTTTCATCCCCACACACGGCAGCGCCGACGAGCGCACCGCTACGCCCATCGTCGAGGTCGTCTCGGCCGGCAACGAGGTGCTCATCGGCGACGTCCTCGACACCAACACGAACTGGCTGTGCCTCAAGGTGACCGGGCTCGGCGGCCTGGTGCGGCGCACGGTCATGCTGCGCGACGACGTAGAGGCGATCGCGGCCGAGATCCGCGGCGCCCTCGAGAGACGGCCGGCGCTGGTCTTCACCGTCGGCGGCCTGGGGCCCACCAGCGACGACCGCACCCTCGAGGGGGTCGCGCTCGGCCTCGGGGTCGAGCTGGCGCTGCACCCCGAGGCTGAGCGCCTCGTGGCCGCCAAGTACGCCGAGTTCCACGCTCTGGGCTACGTGCCGTTCGCCGAGATGAACGAGAGCCGCCGCAAGATGGCCCGGCTGCCGGCCGGGGCGGAGCCGATGGTCAACCCGATCGGCGGGGCCCCGGCCGTCCTCAGCCGCTCCGGCGGCACCGCGATCGTCTCGCTGCCCGGCGTCCCCGGCGAGCTCGAGGCCATCGTCGACGCGTCGCTCGGCGACCTCTTCGACGAGGTGTTCGGAACGGCCCACTACGAGGAGCGCTCGCTGGTCGTCGAACTCCAGGACGAGTCGGCGATCGCCGACATCCTGCGCGCGGCCGAGGAGACCTTCCCGGCCGTCTACGTGAAGTCGCGCGCCAAGGTGCTGGGCAGCACGCGCGTGATCACCGTCACGCTGAGCGCGCGCGGCGAAAGCGAAGCCGCCGTCGCCGCGCTCCTGGCGCCGGCGGCAGAGCAGCTGCTGACGCAGATCGCCGCCGCCGGCTACGCCGTGCGCGCCGGCGACGATCGAGAGGACTCAGGTGGCTGAACGCTGGGGTCCCGCCGACCGCCCCTGGTGGTCTCATGTCGCTGCCGCCATCGCGGCAGAGCCCCTGCTGAGCGTCGTGGTTGCGCTGGCTGTACCCGTGGTGGCGGTGGTCTATCCGTGTCGGCGAGTCACCCGCCGGCGGCCCACGGCTCCTTGATCAACCTCGCACATGACTGAAGGCCGGACCGAATGAGAGCCGCGTGGCCCGCGCGGCTGGCGAGCGCGGCCCTCGCGTGCCTCGCCTTCCTGTACTACCGCTGGTATGGGGTGGTGCTCGCCGTGATCGTGGCGCTGGAAGTGTTCGTCTTCGCGCCGCGCGGCATGGTCGAGGCGATGATCGGCGGCGCCATCGTGGGCGCCGCCGTGGCCATCGCCGCCTTGCAGGGCAGCTCACTCTGACGGCCCGGGCGGACGCTCGCCACGGGCACCGGCGCACGGTACCCTGACGGCATGACACACGATTCGCTCTCACGACGGCTTCGCGCCCATGGGTGGCGCCTGACTCGGCAGCGCCAAGCGGTGGTCACGTTTCTCGACGAAACCCAGGGCCACTTCTCCGCTGAAGAGGTGCACGCCGCCGTGCAGACGAGCGCCACGCCCATCTCTCTGGCGACCGTCTACAACACGCTCACGGCACTGGCCGCGATGGGCGAGCTGGGCGAGGTGCGCGCGGGGCGCGGGCCCACCAGGTTCGACCCCAACGTACGGCCGCACGATCACCTCGTGTGCGGCCGCTGCGGCCACCTCATCGACATCGAGCCGGTCCTTGCCGGCGAGATAGAGCTGCCGGCGGCTCGCCGCCACGGGTTCGCCGTCGATGGTGTGGACGTGATCGTCCGCGGCCGCTGCCGCGACTGCGCCGCGAGAAAGTAGGGGCGGCGCGCAGCCTCATGGCCACGCGCCGCCCGGCCGTTCGCGCCCAACGCGGACTCCTAGCCGCGGAGTTCCGCCACCGCTGTGGCGACGCGCTCGCCGTATTCGGCGTCGGCGGCGCGGAAGTGCGCCACGGAGCGCTCGACGATGTCGTCCTTCGAGACCTGCGAGAGGCTGCCGGCGATGTTGGCCACCAGCCGGGCCCTGGCTGCCTCGTCCATGACGCGGTAGAGCCCGCCTGCCTGCACGAAATCGTCGCCCTCGCGGCTGTCCCACTCGTAGGCGCCGCTGGGGCCGTCGGCGGCCAGCGGCGCGTAGAGCGACTCGCCGGTCTCGGCCGGCCCGTTGAAGCTGTTGGGCTCGTAGTTCTTGGCCATGCCGCCGTTGCCGTCGCCGCGCATGAAGCCGTCGCGGCCGTAGTTCGCCGCCGCTGCCGCGTGGGGCCGATTGACCGGCAGCTGCGTGTGGTTGACGCCTAGGCGGTAGCGGTGCGCGTCGCCGTAGGCGAACAGGCGCCCTTGCAGCATCTTGTCGGGCGACGGCCCGATGCCGGGCACGAAGTGGGCCGGGTCGAACGCGCTCTGCTCGACGTCGGCGAAGTAGCTGTCGGGGTTGCGGTCGAGCACCAGCTTGCCGACTTCCTGCACCGAGTAGTCGGCGTACGGCCACACCTTGGTGACGTCGAATGGGTTGAAGCGGTAGGTCTGCGCTTCCGCCGCCGGCATCACCTGCACCTTGAGGGTCCAGCTGGGGAACTCGCGGCGATGGATGGCCTCGTGCAGGTCCATCTGGGGCGAGTCGGGGTTCTCACCGGCCAGCGTCGCGGCTTCTTCGGCCGTGAGGCAGCTGATCCCCTGCTCGGTCTTGAAGTGGTACTTGACGAAGAACTGCTCCCCGGCGGCGTTGGCCCATTGGAACGTGTGCGAGCCGAAGCCGTCCATGTGACGGTAGCTCGCCGGGATCCCCCGGTCGCCGAAGAGCCAGGTGAACATGTGCGTCGCCTCGGGCGACAGCGAGAAGAAGTCCCAGACGTTGTCGGGCTCCTGGCGGTTGGTGTGTCGGTCGGGCTTCTGTGAGTGGATGAAGTCGGGGAACTTGAGTGGGTCGCGGATGAAGAAGATCGGCGTGTCGTTGCCCGTGAGGTCGTAGTTACCGTCCTCGGTGTAGAACTTGACGGCGAAGCCGCGCGGGTCGCGCACCGCGTCGGCCGACCCGCGGCCGCCGGCCACGGTACTGAAGCGCACGAACGCCTCGGTGCGCTTGCCGACCTCGCTCAGAAAGCGAGCCCGCGTGAAGGGCGTGACGTCCTTGGTGACCTCGAAGGTAGCATAGGCTCCCGACCCGCGGGCGTGCACGACGCGCTCGGGGATGCGTTCTCGGTTGAAGCGCGCGAGCTTCTCGGTCAGGTGCTGGTCCTGGATGAGCACCGGCCCGGACGGGCCGGCGGTCTGTGAGTGCTGGTTGTCGGCGACGGGCGCCCCCGACTCGGTGGTCAGCTTTGGTGGTCGGTCCATGCGCGTCCTCCTTCGGTGAGGAGACCCGGAAGTGAGCGACCTACAGCACGGTCCTACCCGATTTAGAACCCTTCTAACGTGACCCCGCCGCGTAGTTGGCGGCAGGCCGCGTCACACCCTTTCGCGGCGGAGAGATCGAGAAGGAGAGCGACGGGCGGGCGAGGGTCGCCGAGAGGTGGCCCCGGCATTTCAGCCCAGGTGGTCCTCGATGAAGTGCGTGTTGACGTCGCCGGCGACGAACAGCGGGTGCTCGAGGACGATGCGGTGGAACGGGATCACCGTCTTGACCCCGTCGACGAGGAACTGTTCGAGCGCCCAGCGCGAGCGCGCGAGGCACTCCTCGCGGTCGCGCCCCCAGACGATGAGCTTGCCGAGCAGGCTGTCGTAGAACGGCGGGACCAGGTAGCCCTGGTACACGTGACTGTCGAAGCGCACCCAGGGACCGCCCGGCGGCACCCACTGGGTGACTAGGCCCGGCGAGGGCATGAAGCCGTTCTCCGGATCTTCGGCGTTGATGCGGAACTCGATGGCGTGACCCTGCACGCGGATCTCGTCCTGGGTGATGGGTAGCCCTTCGCCGGCGGCGATGCGTATGCCGGTTTTCACGATGTCGATGCCGGTGACCATCTCGGTGACGCAGTGCTCGACCTGCACGCGCGTGTTCATCTCCATGAAGTAGAAGCTGCCGTCGCTGTCGAGCAGGAACTCGACCGTGCCGGCGCCCTCGTAGTGAGCCGCCACGGCGGCCGCCACGGCGGCTTCGCCCATCTGCCGCCGCAGCTTGGGGCTAACGGCCGGAGACGGCGCTTCCTCGATAAGCTTCTGGTGGCGGCGCTGGATGCTGCAGTCGCGCTCGCCGAGGTGGACACCGTGACCCTTGCCGTCGGCGAGCACCTGGATCTCGATGTGCCGCGGCGAGCCGATGTACTTCTCCACGTACACGGCGCCGTTGCCGAACGCCGCCTCGGCCTCGCCCTGAGCCTGACGCACTGCGGCGGCCAGTTCGGAGGCCTCTTTGACGATGCGGATGCCCTTGCCGCCGCCGCCGGCGGACGCCTTGACCATGACCGGCAGGCCGATCCGCCGGGTCACGGCCTCGGCCTCCGCGGCGCTCTCGATGATGCCCTCCGAGCCCGGCGTGACCGGCACGCCGGCGGCGGTCATGGTGCTGCGCGCCGCCGCCTTGTCGCCCATCAGGTCGATGCTCTGCGGCGACGGACCGATGAACTTGATGCCCTGCTCTCGGCAGAGACGGCTGAACGCGGAGCGCTCGGCCAGGAACCCGTACCCCGGGTGGATGGCCTCAGCACCGGTCTGCGTGGCCGCCTGGATGAGCGCCGGCATGACGAGGTAACTCTGGGCGGCGGGCGAGGGGCCGATGCAGACGGCCTCGTCGGCATACCTGACGTGCAGGCAGTCAGCGTCGGCCTCCGAGTACACGGCCACGGAGGCCACGCCCAGCTCCTTGCAGGCGCGGATCACGCGAATGGCGATCTCGCCGCGATTGGCGATGAGGACCTTACCGAACATGCACGCTCCTTGCCGACGATCGCCGGATTATAGCAATCGTCGGGCGGAGGCGTTCCGGCTGCAGGCAACGCTTCTGCCCGCGGCCCCCTTGTCAAACCCGCCGCGGTGCCGATACTCACGGGGAGACCGGAAAGGACTACTCACCGGGCACAAGCGCCCGGCATCTCATCCTCTCTCTCAGCCGGGCCGGTCTCCTTCGTGACATAAACGGACCGCCCGCATCCGCTTGAAGGCCCCCGCCGGCCCGGCATTTTTCTCCCTCACCTCGGCCCTGTCGCTTCGCGTGATGTTGTCGCGGCCCGAACGTCCACCGCGCCCCGACGCGCCGATGCGCTAAACTAGCCGGGCGACTTTGCGGGAGGTCCCTGTGCCGAGCAGCGCCAAGAAGAGCCTGACCATCATCGACGACGACTCCGAACTGCGCGACGAGATCACGCAGTTCTTTGCCGACGCGTATGCCGTGACCGCGAGCCTCGGCGATCCCGGCACCCTCAAGCTGCTGCGCGAAGCGCCACCCAGCGGCATCATCCTCGACCTCGACCTCACCACCTTCGACGCCTTCGAGCTGCTTCGCCTCTGCAGCGGCAGTGCGGAGCTCCGCGGCATTCCCATCGTGGTGTTGTCGTCGAGCAACGAATCCGCCACGTTTGAGAAGGCGCACCGGTTCGGCGCCTCCGAGTTCGTCACCAAGCCGTTCTCGCCGGAGGAGTTGGGTCACAAGCTGGAAAACCTCATCAGCGGGCGTACGCAGCGCACCGCCGGCCGTCTCAAGCTGGGCACTCTACTGGTCGCGAGCGGCCTCGTGAACCAGACACAGCTGGACGGCGCCCTCGAGTATCAGCGCTCGAACGGCGGGCGCCTCGGCGACGTGCTGGTCGAGGAAGGGATCGTCAGCGAGCAGGAAATCGTCACCGCGGTGGCCGGGCAGATGCGCATCGGCGTCGTCGACCTGTCTCAGAGTGCACCCGACACCAGCGCCATCGGCCTGCTGCCACGCGATTTCATCATCCGGCGCCGGCTCATGCCGCTGCGCGTCGACGGCAAGGGCAGCCTCGTGCTGGCCATGACCAACCCGCTCGACGTGATCTCCATCGACGAGGTCGGCATGCGCACCAAGAAGCGCGTGATGCCGGTGATCTGCACCGACAAAGGCTTCGACGAAGCCGTGTCCATCTACTTCAGCTCGCGAGGCAAGCTCAAGGATGCGCGTGAGGAGAACGGCGACGCAGCCGTGGCGGCGGGGGCTGGGGGCATCGACGCCACCATCATCGAGATCGTAGACAGCCTGCTCGCCGACGCCGCCAGCATGGACGCCTCCGACATCCACCTGGAGCCGCGCGAAGACATGCTGAATGTCCGTTGCCGGGTAGACGGTGTGCTGCACGACCTGCGGGAGTTCCCCAAGGGCCTGCAGGCCGGCATCCTGAGCCGCCTCAAGATCATGGGCAACCTCAACATCGCCGAGCGGCGCCTGCCGCAAGATGGGCGCACCACGTTCAAGCTCTCGAGCGGCAAGGCCGTCGACCTGCGCCTCACCTCCATCCCCAGCCTCTACGGCGAGAACATCACCATCCGCATCCTCGAGGTCACGCCGCTGCCGCCCACCCTGGCCTCCCTGGGACTCGACGGAGTCAACCTGGAACGCTTCGAGCTCGCGTTGCGAGCGCCCGAGGGCGGCATCGTCGTCGTCGGGCCGACCGGGTCCGGCAAGTCGACCACGCTCTACACGACGCTCGAACTCATCAAGAGCCCGGAGCGCAAGGTCTACACGGTCGAGGACCCGGTCGAGCGCAAGATCACCGGCATCGTGCAGACCGAGGTCAAGCCGGCCATCGGCCTCACCTTCGCCCAAGCGCTTCGCTCCCTGGTGCGCGCCGACCCGGACGTGATCATGGTCGGCGAGATCCGCGACGTGGAGACGGCCAAGATGGCGGCCGACGCGGCCGTCACCGGCCATCAGGTGTTCAGCACGCTGCACACCAACGATTCCTCGTCGGCCGTGAACCGCCTCATCGAGATGGGAGTGCCGCGCTACCTCGTGGCCGCCGCCTGGCGGTGCTTCGTCGCCCAGCGTCTGGTGCGGCGCTTGTGTCCGCACTGCCGCGCCACCGAGACCCTCAGCGAGGCCCGCTGGCAGGAGCTGGGCCTGGGCCCCGCGCCCAGAAAACTCATGAAGGTGTACAACCCCGTCGGCTGCGCCAAGTGCTTCGGAACGGGCTATCGCGGTCGCGTCGGCCTCTACGAAGTACTGGTGGTCGACGACCAACTGCGCGACCTGATCGCCACCGGCGGTTCGGTCCTCGAGATCCAGCGCCTGGCCCGCTCTAAGGGCGTCGAGTCACTGCGCGACGACGGCGTGCGCAAGGTGCTGGAAGGCAGCACCAGCTACCTCGAGCTCCTGCGCGTCACCGTGTAGCGGCCTCCGCTGCCGCGTTCTAGACGCTTGTTCTATGCGCTCGCCGCGTGGTCTCCCGATACATGGAGCAGGAGACCGGAAGAGCTTTGAGAGAGGGTCTTTCCAGCCAGGTTGCACCAAGGCCGGCGGCGCGAAGCGGGGGCTCGCACCGCCGGCCGCTCCACGTACGCCGTCTGCGCAGCCGGGGCCGCTCTGGAGGAGATCGAGCGCCTTCGCGGGACCGCCTTTGACGCCGACGTGGTAGACGCGTACGAGCGCCCTCCGACACCCCACCCGGTCTAGCTCGGCCGCTTGTCGATCACGCGCCTGGCCTTGCCCTCCGTGCGCTCCAGCGTGCCCGGCTCCACGAGCTTGACCTTGGGGCGCACAAGCAGCGCCGAGCGCAGCCGCTGGGTGACCTTCTTCTCGAAGGCGCGCAGATCGTCCATCCAGCCGTTGAAGAGCGCCTCGGTGACCTCCACGTGCACCTCGAACGTGTCCAGTGAGCCTCTGCGCTCGAGAATGATCTGGTAGTAGGGCTCGATGCCCTCCATCTCGAAGAGCACCTGCTCGATGGCCGAGGGGAAGATGTTGACACCGCTGATGATGAACATGTCGTCGGTGCGGCCCACCACCTTGCCCATGCGCACGAGGGTGCGCCCACAGGCGCAGGGGTCGTGCGCCAGCGTGGTGAGGTCGCGCGTGCGATAGCGCAGCACCGGCGAGCACTCACGGGTGATGGAACTGAAGACCAGCTCACCGACCTCGCCGTCGGCGACCGGTGCGCCGGTCGCCGGGTCGATGCACTCGACCGCGAAATGGTCCTCGGCGACGTGCATGCCGGTGCGGCACTCGCACTCGCCGGAGACGCCCGGGCCCATGACCTCGGTGAGGCCATAGTTGTCGGTGGCGCGGATGGGCAGGCGCGCCTCGATCTGCGCCCGCATCGGTTCGCTGCACGCCTCCGCGCCGAACAGACCCAGGCGCAGTTTGAGCTTGTCCGCCGGGATCCTCCGCTTCTGGATGACATCTCCGATGTACAGCACGTAGGACGGCGTGGCGACCAGCACCGTGGTGCCGAAATCCTGCATGAACTGCAGCTGGCGGGCGGTGTTGCCGGCGCTGATGGGCAGCACGGCGGCGCCGGCGCGCTGCAGGCCGTAGTGCAGGCCGAAGCCACCGGTGAACATGCCGTAGCCGAAAGCGACCTGAGCGACGTCATCCTGGCGAACGCCGGCGGCCACCGCCACGCGGCACACCAGCTCCGCCCAGGTCTCCAGGTCGTTCTTTGTGAACCCGCACACCACCGGCCTGCCGGTGGTTCCCGACGAGGAGTGGATCTCGACCACCTCGTCCATCGGCGCAGCGAACAGACCGCAGGGGTAGTTATCGCGGAAGTCGGTCTTCTCGGTGAACGGCAGCGCGCGCAGGTCGTCGAGGCTCCTGAGGTCGCCGGGGGCGAAGCCGATTGAGGCGAACTTGGCGCGGTAGTGGGGGACGCGCTGGTAGATACGCGCCAGCATGCCCTGCAGGCGCTCAAGCTGCAGTGCCTGGAGCTGCTCGCGGTCCATCGCTTCGTGTTGCGCGTCCCAGAGCGTCATCGTGATACCCTCCTGCCAGCTGCGTGCCGCGGGCAATCATATCCGGCGGGCCGGGGCGGCGCGAGGCGACGGGCTGCTCTGTCTCTCCCGCCGGGTAGACATGTTTCTGTGCGGGAACACTCGCCTACGGGAGGTTCGCAGCGCAGTGTGCGGCATCCCGCTTGACCCCTGCCTCCGTCTAACCGCGAGGAGCGATGAGCGATAATAGAGCCACGGTCCAGGAGACGCTTCCCATCCTCGGCATGACCTGCGCCAGCTGCGTGAGCCGCGTTGAGCGCGCTCTGCGCAAGCCCGCCGGGGTGCTCACGGCCGAGGTCAACCTGGCCACTGAGAAAGCCACCGTAACCTACATCCCCGGGCAGGCGAGCCACGAGGATCTGGTGAACGCGGTCAAGGCCGCCGGGTACGAAGTCATCAAGCCGGCGGCCGCTGCCGGCGCGGACGGCGCGAAGGCCGATGCGATCGGAGAAGCCGCCGTGGACGCCGGCGCGGCGGCGCGCGCCGCCGCGCATCACGCGCTCGAGATCAAGGTCGTCGCCGGCTTCTCGCTGAGCATCGTCATCTTCGTCGGGACGATGCAGCCCGACTGGTTCCCCTTCCTGCCCGCCTGGCTGCACAATGAGTACTTGCTCTGGGCCCTGGCCACGCCTGTGCAGTTCTGGGTAGGCCGGCAGTTCTACACGACTGCCTGGTCGGCCCTGCGCCACGGCTCCACGACCATGAACACGCTCATCGCCATGGGGTCCTCGGCGGCCTACTTCTACAGCGTCGCCGGCGTGCTCTTCCCCGGCTTCTTCGAGCAGCGCGGCCTGAGCATGCCCATATACTTCGATTCGGCCGCCCTGATCATCACGCTGATCCTCTTCGGGCGCCTGCTCGAGGCGCGCGCCATGGGGCAGACCGGCGCCGCCATCAAGGCGCTCATCGGCCTGCAGCCCAAGACGGCCCGGGTGCTGCGCGACGGCGTCGAAGCCGATGTGGCCATTGTCGACGTCGTCGCCGACGATCTCATCGTCGTGCGCCCCGGCGAAAAGGTCCCGGTCGACGGCGTCGTGACCAGCGGCTCGTCGGCCGTGGACGAGTCCATGCTCACCGGCGAGCCCATCCCGGTGAGCAAGCGCGAGGGCGACGAGGTCATCGGCGCGACCATGAACACCACGGGGTCGTTCACGTTCCGCACCACCAAGGTCGGCGCCGAGACGGCGCTGGCGCAGATCATCCGCCTCGTGGAGCAGGCCCAGGGGTCCAAGCCGCCCATCGCCCGCCTAGCCGACGTGATCGCCTCGTACTTCGTACCCGCGGTGATCGCCATCGCCTCGCTGACGTTCCTGGTCTGGCTCGTCTTCGGGCCGTCGCCGTCTCTCAACTACGCGCTGCTCAACTTCGTAGCGGTCCTCGTCATCGCGTGCCCGTGCGCGCTCGGCCTGGCGACGCCCACGGCGATCATGGTCGGGACCGGCAAGGGCGCCGAGAACGGCGTGCTCATCCGCGACGGCGGGGCGCTGGAGACCGCGCACATGCTGGACACCGTCGTGCTGGACAAGACTGGGACGATCACCGCCGGCAAGCCCACGGTCACCGACGTCGTGCTGTTCGGCGGCGGCCACGGGCTGGACAACGCTGGGTTGCTGCGTCTCGTAGCGGCCGCGGAGCGCGGCAGCGAGCATCCGCTCGCCGCCGCCGTGCTGGCGGCCGCCGCCAAGCGCGGCCTTGAGCTGCCGCCGGCCGAGCGGTTCCAGGCTCTGGCTGGCCACGGCATCGTGGCCGTCGTCGACGGCCGCAAGATCGTCGCCGGCAACGAGCGCCTGGCCGGCACGGCCGCCGCCGCGTGCACTGAGAAGCTCACCGCCAAGGGCAAAACGGTCATCACCGTCCAGGTCGACGGGGAACCGGCCGGCGTCATCGCCGTAGCCGACACGATCAAGCCCGGCTCTGCGGCAGCCGTGCGCCGGCTTCGCCAGATGGGCTTCGAGGTAGTCATGCTCACCGGGGACAGCCGCCGCACGGCGGAGGTGGTCGCTGCCGCAGTGGGTATCGATCGGGTGATCGCGGAAGTCCTGCCCGAGCAGAAGGCCGCCCAGACGGCCGCCCTGCAGGGCGAGGGCAAGAAGGTTGCCATGGTCGGTGACGGCATCAACGACGCCCCGGCCCTGGCCCAGGCGAACATCGGGATCGCCATCGGCACCGGAACCGACGTCGCCATGGAGGCCGCCGACATCACCCTGATGTCGGGCGATCTGGGCGGCGTGGCCACGGCCATCTCGCTCTCGCGAGCTACGATCCGGGTGGTCAAGCAGAACCTCTTCTGGGCCTTCGCCTACAACGTGGCGCTCATCCCGCTGGCGGCGGGCGTCTTCTACCCCGCCTTTGGGGTGCTCCTCAACCCGATCTACGCTGCGGCGGCCATGGGGTTATCGAGCGTGACCGTGGTGACCAACAGCCTGCGCTTGAGGGGCTACCGTGCGGGCTGATCCCCCGAAGACCGCCACTCTCGCGTCTCGCGCGACGTGAGCCGGCCCCGTACGCCGCAAGGGGGACGATCCCTGCTCGGGAACCGTCCCCCTTGCGGGTGACGACGCGAAGTCAGCTAGCTCAGCCATCGTACTCGCCCATCACGTGCGGCGGCGCTCTGTACGCTTCACCTTGGTCTTGTAGAAGGGGACGGGACCCATGATCTCACCTCCTCGCGATAGTGCCTGCGTCCATGTTATCACCTTCTTCATAGTAGAAATAACCTCGCCGAGCGGTAGTTGCCGCACTTGAGCCTGTCGGCATCAAGCCCGTGCCTGCGCCTGTCCAGAACGGCCAACAGAGGCGCGGAATGTCAGTTCCCTGGTCCATTGTCAGATTCCGAGCACTGGTGTGAGGATGAAGGCGGGCGGCGGGCGGTCGCACCAGGAGCGTGCCGCCGGTCACCTCGCAGAAAGGGTCCTATGCTCAAGGTTCTCGACCGGCATGCGATCGGTCAGCTGCTCGGCACCAAAGAGATCGACGCCTGGGGCGTCGCGGCCAACACGCCGCGTATGCCGCAGGCGCCGGACCTCCCCGTCGCCATCTCGATGCTCATGCGCATCGACCCACAGGTCGTGCGCGGGCTGCGCCACGGCCCCACCGAGGACTACCAGGAGGAGTACCTGCGGCTCAACGTCTCTCTCGACGACGCCACTGCCACACTCGCCGACGCGCTGCGCGTCCACGGCTACGCCGCCGAGCGCGTGGTGGCCACCGGCAGCAGCAACGGCTCGCGGCCCTTCCCGCACAAGACCGCGGCTACCAGCGCCGGCCTGGGCTGGATAGGCAAGACGGCGCTGTTCGTCTCGCCCGAGTTCGGCCTCGCCGTTCGCCTGGCGACCGTGTTCACGGACCGCGAGCTGCCCGCCGGCGAAGCCATCACGGAAGGCGACTGCGCCGACTGCCGCGCCTGCGTGGACGCCTGCCCCGCCGGGTGCGGACGGGACGTGCAGTGGCGCGCCGGCATGCCTCGCGACGAGCTCTTCGACGCCGGCGCCTGCCGTCATCAGATGACGCTCTTCAGCGGCGTCGAGGCGCAGATCTGCGGCATCTGCATCGCCGCCTGCCCCTACACCCTGCGGCACTAATCGGCGAAGCGCTATTGCGCGGCCCGCAGGCCCGACGGGCCCCGTCGCGGGCCGGACTAGCCTCGCTCTCCACGGCGCGCCGTTGCGCCGCGTCTCCTCCCCGTGCTACGCTGGCGCGGTTGATGAAACTGATTTTCAGTTTCAAGTGGTGGAGGACCGCATGGCACTCGACTCCGACCAGATCACCCGTGCGTTCGCCGACCGCGGCCTGCGCCTTACCCGCCAGCGCCGCGCCGTGCTCGACGCGGTCGCCGAGGCCTCGTCGAGCGTGAGCCCGCTGCAGGTCTTCGACGCCGCCCGGCTCCGCTGCCCCGATCTGGGGCTCACCACCGTGTACCGCACCCTCGAGATCCTCGGCGAGATCGGCGCTCTGCGCCGCGTGCACGGGCACAAGCACTGCGAAGCCTTCGTGCCCGCCGGCGCGGCGCACGGGCACACCGTTGTCTGCAGCAGCTGCGGCCGTGTCACCGAGTTCACCGAGTGCGACATGCACGCGGTGGCCGACGCCGCCGCGCAGCAGACCGGCTACCGCATCACCGAGCACTTCCTGCAGCTCAGCGGCCTCTGCGCGGACTGCGGCGGACCCGGCCTCAGGCGACGGGCGGAGTGAGCTGTGAAGAGCCCGTTGCCACGCCTCCTCCTCCCTCTCTTCCTTGTCTTGGGCGTGGTCCTGCTGGCCGGCTGTGGATCCGGACGATTCGCCGCAGCCGGCTCAGGCAAGCTCGACGTAGTCGCCTCCGTGGGCTTTCTCGCCGATGTGGCCCAGAACGTGGCCGGCGACCGCTTCACCGTGCGCACGCTGATCCCGCCCGGCGCCGACCCGCACTCCTTCGATCCGACGCCGAAGGACCTCGGCGAGGTAGCCGCCGCCGATCTCGTGATCGTCAACGGCGGCGGCCTCGAAGGTCCGCTGCTCAAGATGCTCAAGAACGCCGGCGGCGAGGCGGCGATCGTCGACGCTTCCGCCGGCCTTCAGAGCCGCTCGCCGCAGCCCGGCGAGCCGCCGCTCGGGAGCTCCGAGACGGATCCGCACTTCTGGCTCGACCCGGTGCTGGTTAAGACCTACGCGGCCAACATCCGCGACGCGTTCACGACGACGGACCCGGACGGCGCCGCGGCTTACAGGGCCAACGCGGCCGCCTACAGCAAGAGGCTCGACGAGCTGGACGCCTGGATCCAGAGCCAGGTCGCGACGATCCCGGCGGCGAACCGCAAGCTCGTCATGGACCACGCCAGCCACGGGTACTTCGCCGACAAGTACGGATTCTCGGTCGTGGGCACGGTCATTCCAAGCGTCGGCACCGGCGAGACGCCGACGGCGAAGCAGCTCGGCGACCTCACGGCGGCCATCCGCAAGAGCGGCGCCAAGGCGATCTTCGTGGAGATCGAAGAGAACCCGAAGCTCGCCCAGCAGATTGCCGCCGAGACCGGCATCACGGTGGTCGACGACCTGCTCGATCACTCGCTCACGGAGGCGAATGGCGTGGCCCCGACATACATCGACATGATGAAGTTCGACACGCAGAGGATCGTCGAGGCCCTGCGCCAATGATGGCCCACGACGGCAGACCCGAGCCCTACCTCGTCATCGAGGACGCCACGGTGACCTACAACGGCCGGCCGGCCCTCGACGCCGTGACCATGCACGTGCCGCACGGCGCCCAGGTGGCGATCGTGGGGCCCAACGGAGCCGGCAAGTCGACGCTCTTCAAGGCCCTGGTCGGCCTGCTGCCCCTGCGCGGCGGGCGCGTATTCCTGCACGGCCGCGCGCCCGGCGGCCAGGCTGATCCCATCGCCTACGTGCCCCAGCGCGAGGAGATCGACTGGAGCTTCCCCGTCACCGTGAGCGACGTGGTGATGATGGGGCGCTACGGCCGCCTGGGCTGGCTGCGCCGCCCGCAGGCGGCCGACCGCGAGGTGGTGGCGCGCTGTCTGGGCGAGCTCGGCATCGCCGAGCTCGCGGGGCGCGCCATCGGCGAGCTGTCCGGCGGCCAGCAGCAGCGCGTGTTTCTCGCCCGGGCGCTCGCCCAGGAGCCGCACGTGTTGCTGCTCGACGAGCCCTTCACCGGCGTGGACGTAAACGCGAAGGAGACGATCCTCGGCCTCCTCGCGCGGCTGCGCGAGCGGCGCATCACCGTGCTCGTGAGCACCCACGACATGCAGACGGCTGCCCAGCGCTTCGAGCTGGTGGCCCTCCTGAACGGGCGGCTGGTCGCCTACGGCCCGCCGCCCGAGGTCTTCACCCCCGAGCACATCGGCACGGCGTTCGGCGGTCAGGCCCTCTTCCTCGACGGCATGGTCGTGATCGACCAGTGCTGCCCCGGCCACGTAGGCGACGGCGAGGCACACCGCCACAGCCACGAGCCGCACGCCGGGCCGCGATGATCACCTGGCTCACCGACCCGTTCACGCTCGAGTTCATGCAGCGCGCCCTGGTCGCCTCGCTCATCGTCGGGGTGGTGTGCTCGGTCATCGGCTGCTTCGTGGTGCTGCGCGCCATGGCCTTCCTCGGTGACGCGCTGGCGCACGCCATCCTCCCCGGGGTCGCCATCGCCTATCTGCTGGGCGCGAACCTGCTCGCCGGAGCGCTCGTCGCGGCGCTCGTGGTGGCCATCGGCATCGGCCTCTTCTCGCGTCGCGGCGGCGTCAAAGAAGACACAGCCATCGGCATCCTGTTCGCCGCGGCGCTGGCCCTCGGTGTGGTGCTCATCAGCACCGTGCGCTCATACGCCACCGACCTCACCCACATCCTCTTCGGCAACGTGCTGGGTGTCACCACCGGCGACCTCTGGCTCACCGGGCTGCTGGCGCTCGCCGTGCTGGTCACGCTTCTGGTGTTGTTCAAGGAGTTCCAGCTGGCCTCGTTCGACCCGGTGCTCGCGCACATGTTGGGAAAGCGGCCCGAGCTCCTGCGCTTCGCCATGCTGATCCTGCTGGCGCTCACGATCGTCGTGAGCCTGCAGACGGTGGGCGTCGGCCTGGTCGCGGCGATGCTCGTGACGCCGGCCGCCACCGCCTACCTGCTCACCCGACGGCTGGCGGCGATGATGGCCGTCTCGGCGGTGGTCGGCGCCATCTCCAGCGTGGCCGGCCTCTACGTGAGCTATTACCTCGACGTGGCCTCTGGAGCGGCGGTAGTGCTCATCGCCACGGCCGCCTTCCTGATGGCCTTTATGGCGGCGCCGCGCCGCGGGGTGCTGGCGCGGCGGGCGGCGGCGCGGCGGGCGGCGTAGCCGCCCCGCCAGGTGTTGCCGCCGCCGCCGGCGAGCAGAGTCGCCCGCTCGACACTATCACCGTCGTGACCAGCGGGACCGCATTCCCGACCCAGCGTCAAGCCCCCGGTGCCGTCGCTCCCTGGAACGCGACCACGCGGTCGCGCCCGGCCCGCTTGGCCACGTACATCGCCCAGTCGGCCTTGTCGAGCAGCTCCTCCTTGGACCCCGCATCGCCAGGGAAGGTCGCGACGCCGATGCTCACCGAGATCGCACCGTCGTTCGCATTCTCGGCGAGGATCGCGCTGCGGACGCGCTCGGCGATGTCGACGGCATCGGTTGTGCCGGTGCCCAGGAGCGCCACGACGAACTCGTCGCCCCCGTAACGGGCCACGAGGTCGATACGTCGCGTGCGCTTCTCGACGGCGCGCGCGGCGCGGCGCAGGACCTCGTCGCCCGCCTTGTGACCGCGCGAATCGTTGAAGACCTTGAACTCGTCGAGGTCGATGAACAAAACTGACAGCTCCTCCTCCTTCATGCGCGCCCGCTCGATCTCCTCGTCCAGCCGGACCTGAAGGTACCTGTGGTTGTAGAGGCCCGTGAGGCCGTCGGTGATCGCTTCCAGCTCGGCCCGGCTCCAGCGGGTCGATGCCGCCTGCAGCATCGCCGAGAGGCCCTGCGACAGATCGCGGTGGAACCGCTGCAACGGGCCGGACTCCACCGCCGGCATGTCGACCGTCACCGCCGCCGCGACGTCCCCGTCGCCGGCCCGCACGGGGGCGACGCACGTCACCCTGACGCCGAACTCGTCGGCGTTCAGGACGTTGGCGTCCAAGCCTTCGCCGGCCAGCACCGCGGCAAGCTCGTCGTGCGGGAGCCACGGATCCCCGACGTGGGAGAGGTCCTCCGGCGTCTCCCCCGTGTCGAGCACGGCGATGCACGTGTCGCCCTGAAGCGCGAACGTGGTGATGTAGCGGACCGGGGGGCTGGCGTCCCGGAGCTCGCGCAGGGCGCCGACCATCTCGACGTACTCCGGCCGGGCCTCGTCGGCGCGTGACTGCAGCAGCGCGTGCTTGTCGGGATCGACGAGCGCCGCGGCCTGCTCCGCCACGACGACGCCGCGGCGGTGGCGCTCCTCCAGGCGTTCGAGCGCGCGGACGAACGTCGCCACCAGCTCCGGGTCGAACTGGGCGCCGCTGCAGCGCCTCATCTCCGCGAGGCACTGCCCGCGAGTCAGGCCCACCTTGTATGGCCGGCTGCACGACATCGCGTCGTAGGCGTCGACCAGGCACATGGCCCGCGCGACCAGGGAGATGGCCGCGCCGGCCAGACCATCGGGGTAGCCGTCGCCATCAAAGCGCTCGTGATGGTGGCGCACCGCCAGCGTCAGCTCCTCGCTGAACAGCGGCCGCACGATCTCGGCGCTGACGCCCGGGTGCTGACGCATGAGTTCCCACTCCTCACTGTTGAGCGGTCCCGCTTTCAGGAGCACACGGTCGGACACGGCGATCTTGCCGATGTCGTGGAGGTAGGCGGCGTCCTGGACCTCCGCCAGCCGCTCGTCCGTCCAGCCCAGCTCGCGCCCCAGCAACGTCATGTACGCGGATACGCGGGCCGCGTGACCGAGCGTGTAGTAGTCCTTGGCGCCGAGCGCCGAGCTCAACGCCTTGAGGTTGCCGAGATGCAGGTACTTCACCTTTTCGTACTGGCGCGCGTTGTGGAGGGCCACTGCGGCCTGCTCGGCGACTGCGCCGATCAGCTCGATCTCCTCCTGCGAGAAGACGCGCTCGCGCTGCGTCTCGATGAGCGCGAGGATGCCGAGCGGCTCATCGCCGAAGCAGAGGGGCACGGACAGGCAGGTCTGCTCCCCCCAGTCGTCCATCGAGGTGCGGGAGTCCGGCGCGATGCCAGGGTCGGAGATCGTCTCGACGACGATCCGCCGGTTCTCGAGCAGCACCCGGTCGGACGGTGACTCGCTCAGCGGGAAGGGCACGCCCAGGTCCTCGTAGCCTTGCGGGTGCTCCTGATGGATGGCCTTCGCCGTCAGCGTGTCGGCTGCGGCGTCGTAGTCGAAGATGATGCATTCCGGAGAGCCGAGGGCCTCCGCCGCCTTGCACGCCAGAGTGGCCAGCACCTCGTCGACGTGGAGCGACGAGGTGACGGCGCGACCACAGTCGCGCAGCGTCGCCAGTCTGCGCGCCCTCTCCTCCTGCGCGCGAAAGACCCTGGCGTTGTGGATGGCCAAGGCGGCAGGCACCGCCAGCAGCTCGAGGAACTCCTTGTCCTCGTCGGTGTAGCGGCGCACGAAGCGTTTCTCGGTGCAGCCGAGCAGGCCGATGAGTTCGCCGCCGTAGAGCAGCGGGGCTATTAGGGTGCTCTTCTCGTCCCAGCGCGCGGCGATCTCGCGCTCGCCGGGCGGCACATCGGGGTCGTCCAGCTGTTGCTCGACCAGTCTGGGCTCATCGACGTACGGGTAGTAGCCGGGGCGCTCGTCCAGGGAGATGCAAGAACCGAGGTAGGCCTCGTCCTCGGGCGTGATGTCCAGGGCCCAGTAGCCCGAGGCGACCATGGCGTTGTCGGCCGCCAAGTAGTCGAAGATGTCGGCGGCGAACGTCCCCATCGCCTCGGCCGTCGTGCGCGTCACCAGCTCGAGGACGTCTTCGAGGACGAGCGACGAGGTCACCGCCCGCGTGGCCTCGAACAGCAGGGCCAGCTTGCGATCCTGTTCGAGCTGGGCCACCGAGGCCTCGGCGCTCGCGCCGGCTCGCGCCGGCGGCAGCAGCGCCGCGAGGTCGTCGCGCGAAAAGCGCCGCTGGCCGCCGGGTGTGCGCCGCGACGCCACCTTTCCCGAGTCCGCCCAGCGCCGCAGTGTGCTCGCACTGACGCCAAACAGCTCCGCGGCCTGCCGCACCCGCAGCCACTCCGCGCGTCGCCCGCCAGATGCCGGGAAATCGCTCATCCCTCGGAGTATCGGCGTTCGCGCGGGAAAACTTCACCATCTCTGTCACCGCCTCTTCTGTGGGCTCGCCGCGGGCGGCTCACCCGCCGGGCGGCGACGTCGTTTGCCGCCGGTCGCTCTGGCGTATAGTCACGCTAGGTACCCACGCAAGGAGGAGCTCATGGCGGCCACACTGGTGCTCGGCTACGACGGATCCGACTGCGCCAAACGGGCGCTCCAGCATGCGGCCAAGCTGGCCGGCCGGATGGCCGACGCCTCAGTGCTGGTCGTCTACGCCTACGAGTTCTCGGTCGGCTACGTGCCCACCGGGATGACCGATTCGCCGCTCATGATGAGCGCCGAGTTCGACGACCACGTCCAGCTCGTGCGCGGCTTCGGCGAGCAGCAGGTCAAGGCGGCCAAGGATGAGCTCGAGAAGGCCGGGGTGGCGGCGACCACCCTGGTCGCCGAGGGCCGGCCAGTCGAAGCGCTGCTCGAGGCCGCCAAGGAGCACGAAGCCGAGATGATCGTCGTCGGCAGCCACGGCGAGGGCGCCGTGTCGGCGGCCTTCCTGGGCTCGACCGCTCTCAAGCTGTTGCACCATAGCGACGTTCCCGTGCTCGTCGTGCCCTGGCATCACAAGACGTAGGGCGCCCCGCGCCCTCGCGAAAGGTGGCCGCATGAGCCCCACGTGGCGCAAACCCGACGCCGGCCTGGTGGAGCTGCTCGACGCGACCGTCGCCGGTCTCGAGTTCGACGCCCCGGTCGACTACCGGCCGATGTTCGGCTGCCCGCCTACTTCACCGGCGGCAACATGTTCGCCGGCGTGTGGCAGGACTCGGTGATGCTGCGCCTCCCCGAAGACCAGCGCGAACTCGCCCACACAGCCGGGGCGACACCCTTCGAACCGATGCCGGGGCGGCCGATGAAGGAGTACGTAGCGTTGCCGGCGAGCATGGTCGAGGATCCGGCGAAGGCGGCCGACTGGGTCGGACGTGCGGCCGCCTACGCCGCTTCCCTGCCGCCGAAGCAGAAGAAGCCGCGCCCGAAGAAGTAGGAGGGCGCGCGGCGTCGGCCGCCCTCGAAGCGGGCGGGCGGGCCGCGCCTGACCGGCACGGCCCGCCCGCCCGCCGCGTGGACCGTCAGCCGCGCTTGGTCGGCTGACCGGGCGTCGGGTTGGGCCCCGCCGGCTTGACCGGTATGGGCGCCACGCCGGCCAGGTTGCCGATCACGTTCACCAGCTGCCCGTCGGACGGCACCACGATCTTCGCGTTCTGCCAGAACGCCTTCTCCACGGTCTCGAGCTTGCGCAGGATCTGGGCGTTGCCGATGAAGTACTGCTCGGCAGCCTCGTTGACCAGCTTGATAGCCAGGGCCTCGCCCTCCGCGGCGAGGATCTTGGCCTGCTTGATGCCCTCCGCCTTCTTGATCTCGGCGCGCCGCTGGCCATCGGCCTGCGTCTCCGTGGCGGTGGCGTAGTCCACGGCGGCGATCTTCTCGTTTTCGGCCTTCACGACCTTGTTCATCGTCTCCTGCACGTCCACCGGCGGGTCGATCTCCTTGAGCTCGGTGCGCAGGATCTCGATGCCCCAGCTGGCGGTCTCGACCTTGAGGGTGGAGCGCAGCTCCTCGTTGATGCGCCCGCGCTCGCTGTTGGCCGACTTGAGCGTCAGCGTGCCGATGATGTTGCGCAGCGTGGTGCGCGCCAGGTTCACGATCTGGTTCTCGTAGTTGGTGACGTTGTACTGCGAGGCCTTGACGTCGTCTTCGTCGGCCTTGACCTTGAGGTACACCTGGGCGTCGACGCGCGCGTTGAGGTTGTCGTTGGTGATGATGGTCTGCGGCTGCGCCTCCACCAGCACCTCGCGGATGTCTACCCGGAACATGCGCTCGATGCCCGGGATGATGATGTGGAAGCCGGGGCCGGAGTAGCGGTTGTACTTGCCCAGACGCTCCACCAGGCCGCGGTGCGTGGGGCGGATGATGCGGATGCCCATGAACACCAGCACGATGATGACGAGGACGATGACACCGACGATGATCCAGCCCATGTGACCCCCTTGCCGTGGGTGCGCCGCGCAGCCGTCTGCGGGCGTTTCCACGATGTTCTCCGCAACCGATGGTAAGGCGGCGGCGGGCGGCTGTAAAGGGAGGCGGGCGGACGCGTGGCGTACTGGTGCCGGAGCCGGGACTCGAACCCGGACGCCGCCGAGGCGACAGAGGATTTTAAGTCCCCGGCGTCTACCAGTTCCGCCACTCCGGCACGGTGGGAGTATACGACGAGGGCGGGGACAAGGACGCCGTGAGGGCGTCGGGGGGAAGAGCGAGGCGGCCGGCGGCGCGTGTGGCGCCGCCGGGCGCCTCAAGCGAGAGCCGCCGCCCCATGTCCCCCGCAGGCAGGGCGACCGGCGTCTCCATCTCGCCGCTCGTTCACGTGGCGATCGGTCTGCTCCACTCTCATCGCTTCAGCTGTGCTCACTATCGGCTGCGGCCACTATGAGACCGACCGCCTCGTCGCCCTGTGCGGCCGCGTGCGGCCTGTGCGGGGCGGAACGAGCACGGGAGTGGTCTGGCAGAGGCGCCCGGTTGGTCCCAGAGGCGATGTTTCGGCAGACTTGAGCACGCGCCGGCGGGAAGTCTGCGAATAGCTTGCGCCGGGTGCGGTGGGCGGCGCCGGCAGGACGGCCCCGCCGCTACGCCGGCGCCAGCGAGCCTTCGGCCAGGGCCAGCGCCGCGCCCTCGAGGATATCGGCCTCGCTGCAGCGCACCGTGCGGAGCCCGAACGCGCGACAGGCTTCCCGGGCGATCAGCGCACCGGCGAGGATGACGTCCTCACGCCCGGGCTGGATGCCCGGGCGTTCCACCCGTTCGGCGTTGGTCAGCGCCACAAGGAGGGCGACCGCCGCCTCGATGTCGGCGCGCGACAGCACGTGGCCGTGCACGAGCGCCGGGTCGTACCGGCGGAGGCCGAGCTTGTGAGCGACGAGCGTGGTGTACGTCCCGGCCACCCCGACCATGGCGCGCACCGGTGCACGCACGTCATCCGGCACGGCCTCAGAGATCGTCGCCGCCACGTGGCCGGCGAGGTCCGCGACCTCGCCGGCGAGCGGCGGATCGTGATGGAGGAAGCGCTCGGTCAGGCGCACGACGCCGATATCGAGACTGCGCACGAAGTCGGGGCGGCGACCCGCGACACCCACGGCGAACTCGGTACTGCCACCGCCGATGTCGACCAAAGCCAGCGGACCGGCCACAGCGGCCAGGCCGGCCGCGCCGCCGCGAAACGCGAGGGCGCCCTCCTCCTCCCCGCCGAGCACTCGCCACGGCAGGGCGAAGTCGCGCTCCACCGCGGCCAGGAACGCCGGTCCGTCGGCGGCGTCGCGCAGCACGCTGGTAGCCACCAGGAAGCGGCGCGCCGGGCCGTAGGCCTCGAGGCGCGGCGCGTACTCGCGCAAGCACGCCCGCGTGCGCGCTACCGCCTCGGGGTGCAGGCGCCCGCTGCGATCCACTCCCTGCCCCAAACGGACGACGGTGGTGAGGCGCGCCGCCGGCTCGAGCGCTCCTTCGTCACCGACCTCGGCCAGATACAGCCGGCAGGTGTTGGTGCCGAGGTCGACGATCGCGACTCTCATGGGGTCACCGGCGCGCCGGCCGCGAAAGCGGCGCAGCGGCGGTCGTCACACCACGGCCGCGAGACGCCGGTGAAGATCGCCTCGCCGAGCGCGTACGCGGGGCACGCCAGGGCGGTCGCGACGTGCGCGTGCAGGCACTTGAGCCGGTGCACGTCGCGCACCCCCCCGATGCCGCCGGTCAGCGACGCGCCGCCGTCCAGCTGGCGGCGCACAGTCCGCCGCGCGAGATCGCGCCGCCGGCGCCGCGTCGCCGCGGTGGCGGTGGCGAGGGAGCCCGCGAGCCTCTCATCGCCCGCGACTGTGGCCTCCCAGGCGGCGACGCCGCCGGCGCTCTCGAGCGCCGAGACGCCTTCGACCAGGGTGGGGCACGTGCAGTAGTACAGGGTCGGGAACGGCCGGTCGTCGTGACCGTACGGCAGGTCCTCGACCACCGCGGGGAAGCCGTAGGGGCAGCGTGTCATCACGCGGCTGAGAGGATGAGGGCGGCGGCCCAGCTGACCGGCGACCACGGCGAGGTCGGCATCACCGACCCGCGAAGCCGCACCGCGGGGGCCGCCGCTCACCGCCGGTCAGCGCAGCAGCGTGCGCCAGAGGTCATCAAGGCGGTCGAGCACCGAGATCGAACCCTCCGTCGGCGACCGACCCGGCGACGGTGCGGTCGCCTCCTCCTTGCCGGGCAGGCCCTTGACCACGAAGACCATGGTGTCGGGCGGCACCAGCATCGAGTCGGCGCGGGCCCGCTGAGCGACGTAGCTCTTGGTGCTCAGCAGCTGCACTTCACGCTGGAAGGCGGCGTTGTCGGCGCGAGCCGCCTGCAGGGTCGCGGCTTCCTTCTGGTAGCGGTCCTGCTGGGCGAAGAAGTCGCGCAGCGGCGACACGTAGAACGAAGCCCCGATGAGGACCAGGACAAGGATCGCCAGGCGCCCGAGATGCAGGCGCGGCGGCGCGGCGCGGCGGCCCGTGCGGCGGCTGGGGCTGCTGAGCCCCTCACGATCCTGAATGGCACTCGCCTGACCCAAGTTCGACTCCCTGCCAGCGCCGGCCCACGCTGACGGGCCGGCGGATCCCGGTGCCTAGGGATTCGCGAGCGGGAGGGTCGCTCCCTGCACGCGCGGCCGTCGCCGTCGCAGCCGGCGCCGGCCGGCGCCGGTCACCGGCCCGGGGCGCCGGCCTACTTGGGCAGCGACTGCAGACCGGCGTCGGCCTGCTTGCCCGTCTCGGACTTCGGGTCGAGCGCGACCGCCCGAGTGTAGGCGGCGCGCGCCAGGTCATAGATGTCGGCGGCCTTGGCCTTGCTGCCGCCCTGCTCGGTGATCCGCGCCTTGTGAGCGTAGAAGTTGCCGAGGTTGAACCAGGCCGGCTGGAAGGTCGCGCTCTGCGCCACGACCTTCTTGGCCTGCGCGACGGCGCCGTCGATGTTGCCGCTGTAGAACAGCGCCGTCGCGTAGTCGGTGCCCACGGCGGGGTCGCCGGCCTGCTTCGCGAGGGCGGCGGCGTAGACCTTCGCGGCCGCCTGGAAGGTGACCGAGCCCTGCTCGAAATTCTGGTTCTTGAACTCGCCGTCGCCCTTGTCGTAGAGCTCGTTGGCGCGCGTCACGAGGGTCCGGTAGTCGCCGCTCGTATCCGCCTGGACGGCCTGCACGGGACCGGCGCTCGAAGTGGAGCCGCCGGAGGTCTTGTCACCGCCGAAGCCGCCCGTGGCCATGACGACCACGACGATGACGATGACGGCGATGGCGCCGAAGCCTGCCCAGATGATCGCCGGCGAAAGGCCGCGGGCGGGCGGCGCGGACACGGGGGCCGGGTCGCCCTTGGGGGGCCGCTCCGGGCCGGTCTTGCGGCCCTGCTGGCCGGTGGTCTTGCCGCGCAGCGCTTCCTTGACTCCGCCCAGGTCAGCGCCGCACTCTGGGCAGAACTTCGCGTCGCCGGCGTCGTTGCCGCACTCGGGACAGTACATGCTCGCGTATCCTCCGCGTCGTGGTCGTAGTCGGGCGTGCCTTGGGGTCCGTCCCCCGGTCGCTACTGCCTCAAGCAGAGGGCGCGGGGAGCCTCACGGCTGCCCGCGCCCTCCACACGTACCGAGTATTCTACCTCTTGAGGTTGTAAAACGCCCCCATACCCGGGTAGCGCGAGACATCGCCGAGCATCTCCTCGATGCGCAGGAGCTGGTTGTACTTGCAGACGCGGTCGGTGCGTGCCGGGGCGCCGCTCTTGATCTGCCCGGCGTTGGTGGCCACGGCGAGGTCGGCCAGCGTCGTGTCCTCGGTCTCGCCGGAGCGGTGCGAGCACACGGCGGTCCAGCCGGCGCGCTTGGCCATCTCGATGGCGTCGAGCGTCTCGCTCAGCGTGCCGATCTGGTTGAGCTTGATGAGGATCGAGTTGGCCGAGCGGAGCTCGATCCCCTTCGCCAGACGCTTCGTGTTGGTCACGAAGAGGTCGTCACCGACGATCTGCACGCGGTCGCCGAGCTTCTCGGTCATGAGCTTGAAGCCGTCCCAGTCGTCCTCGGCCAGGCCGTCCTCGATGCTGATGATGGGGTACGCGGCGCACAGCTTGGCGTAGTAGTCGACCATCTCGGCGGAGGTGAGACTGCGGCCCTCGCTCTCGAGGACGTATTTGCCGTCCACGAAGAAGCTGGACGCGGCAGGGTCCAGGGCGATGCGCACGTCGGCGCCGGGCTCGTAGCCGGCGGCGTCTATGGCCTCCATGATCACCTGGATGGCTTCCTCGTTGGAGGCCAGGTTCGGGGCGAAGCCGCCCTCGTCGCCCACCGCCGTACTCAGGCCCTTCGCCTTGAGCACGCTCTTGAGCCCGTGGTAGACCTCGGCGCAGACGCGCAGGGCCTCCTCGAAGCTGGAGGCGCCGACCGGCATCACCATGAACTCCTGCAGGTCGACGTTGTTGTCGGCGTGTTGGCCGCCGTTCATGATGTTCATCATGGGTACCGGCAGCTGATAGGCGTTGCAGCCGCCGACGTACTGGTAGAGCGGCAGCTCGAGCGCCGCGGCCGCCGCGTAGGCGGTAGCCAGCGAGACACCAAGGATGGCGTTGGCGCCCAGCTGGGCCTTGTTGGGGGTGCCGTCCAGCTCGATGAGCATGCTGTCGACGAGGCGCTGGTCGGTGGCGTCGAAGCCCACGATCTCCTCGGCGATGGCGGTGTTCACGTTGTCGACCGCCGTGCGCACACCCTTGCCCAAGTACTCGCCGCCCTCGTCGCGCAGCTCCACGGCCTCGTACTCGCCGGTGGACGCTCCCGAGGGCACGGCGGCGCGACCCACGACGCCGGACTCGAGCTCGACCTCGACCTCGACCGTGGGGTTGCCCCGCGAGTCGAGGATCTGCCTGGCGGTGACATCGATGATGGTAGTCATGGGGGCTCCCTCCCGCTCACTCACTGTCGGCGGCCGTGGCGACCACGGCGGCCTTGGCGCGCTGGTAGTACTCCTCTTGCTGCGACAAGTCTAGCGCAATCCAGTCGCGACCCTCGGCGATGGCCAGCGCCGCCGCCAACGTGACGCGGCGCTCGAATCGCTCCGAGGCCCCGCGCAGGGCAAGCTCCGGGTCCACATGCAGCAGACGCGCCACGTTGACGGTGGCGAACAGCAGGTCGCCGACCTCGTGCGCGACGCGGGGGTCGTGGCGCGAAGGGCCGCCCGCCTCGGCGAACAGCTCGGCCAGCTCGGCGTGCTCCTCGGCGATCTTGGGGAAGGCCTCGGCGGCCGATTCCCAGTCGAAGCCCACGCTGGCGGCGCGCTGCTGCAGCTTGCGCGCCCGCAGCAGCGCCGGGAAGCTCGCGGGCACGTCGTGGAAGATGCCCTCGCGGCCCTCCTGCTCCACCTTGATGCGCTCCCAGCGGCCCTTGACGTCGGCGGCCGTCTCGGCGACCGCGTCGGCGAAGATGTGCGGGTGACGGCGGATGAGCTTGACCTCGATGTCGTGCGCCACGCTGGCCAGGTCGCCGGCGCCGGCCTCGCTGAGCATGAGCGCGAGCAGCACGACCTGCAGCAGCAGGTCGCCGAGCTCGCCGTGCTCGGCCGCGAGGTCGCCGGTGGCGATGGCGTCGGCCAGCTCGTAGACCTCCTCGACGGTGTAGCCGATGATGTCCCGCGGCGTCTGCTCACGGTCCCAGGGGCACTCCACGCGCAGCACGTCGACGATGCGCTTGAGCGAGACGAGCTCCTGGCCGAGCAGGGCGTCGTCGAAAGCAGGACCCGCAGGGATGGTGGCCGGCGGCGCGGCGGCGCGACGGCGCAGCTCGCGCGCCAGGTGCGGGCCGTGCGGGCCGGCGAGCGCGACGACGACCTCGCCGGCCGCGGAGCGGCCCACGAGGTCGTCGAGGGCCTCGCCGTCGGCCGGGTCGAGCTCGAGGAGCCGACCCTCACCGGGGCCCGCGGCCTCCGAGACGAGGCTGCGCAGCTCACCGTCGAGGCCGGCGGGAGCGAAGACGGCGCCGCCGCCGGAGAGGGCCCGCAGCGAAGCTGCGGGCGCCAATCCGGCGGCGGCGCCGATGTGCGCGAGCGTGAGGCTCATGGCGACGCTACTCCTGGGCTGCGGGCTCCGTTACTTCGTCGGCGACGGAGCCGGCGAGCCGCTCGGGCTCGGCGAGGCGGTGAGCGTGTCGGGGTTGAACCCCGCGGCGTACACGATGTCGGCGTCCTTGGTGGCCGTCTTGAGCCAGCCTTCCCAGGCCGTCGACTGCTTCTGGAGCTTGAGCTGCTGCTCGATCGTCGGCTTGGCCTCTGCGAAGGTCTTGGTGGCGCCGGGGGTCTTCTTGGTGACCTCGAGCACGTGCCAGCCGTACTGCGTCTTGAACGGCGCCGACACCGTGTTGACCTTGACGCTCCAGACGACCTTTTCGAACGCCGGGACGTACGATTTCTTGGGACGACTGCCGAGGCTGCCACCGTTGTTCTTGGAACCTGGGTCGATGGAGTACTGCTTGGCGACCTTCTTCCAGTTTGCGTCGCTGTTGTCGGCGGCGAGGAGCTTCTGCACCTTCTCGGCCTCGGCCTTGGTCTTGACGAGGACGTGCCGCGCATCGACCGACGCGGGGGTCACGAACTGCGCCTTGTTCTTGGGGTCGTCGAAGTACGCCTTTATGTCTTGCTCGCTGACCTTGGCGGCGTCGCTGACCTTCTGCTTGACCTTGTCCTGGAGCATCTGCGACTTGAGCTGCGACTCGAGATCGGCCATGGTGACGTTCTGCTTCTTGAGCAGCGCGTCGAGCTTCTTCTGGCCGCCGACCTGCTGCACGATCTGCTTGAGGCGGTCCTGGTACTCCTTGTCGGTGACCGACACGTCCATGCTCGCCGCCTGCTGCTTGATGAGCTCGTTCTGGACCAGGTAGTTGACGATGCTCGCCTTGAGCTGGTCGTACTGAGCCGTACCCTCTTTGGGGAAGGGTGGAGCGCCGGGCTGGGACTTATACTGCGCCTCGGCCTGCTTCACGATCTGATCGAACTGCGCCTGCGTGACGGCGCCGTCGCCGACCGCCGCGATAGCACCGGCCGGGACTTTGCTGCCGCCACAGCCGGCCAGCGCGAGCACGGGCACGAGCACGGCGAGCATGACGGCAGCCACGATGAACTTCTTCATAGACTCTGTCTCCCAGGGGTAGATGACTGGTCGTGAGACACACGGGTGTCAAGTATAGCATCGAGGTTAGCCTCGACCCACATTAAGAGATGTGAATCGGAGCTCGGCCGGTGGGCGCTCAACGAGCGCCGCTGCTTGAAGTACACGACACGTTCGTCGGCGGCGCGCAAGCGCCCTGCCCAGGCGTCGTCCAGGTCGAGGCCTTCCACCTGCAGGCGACTGCCGCGGTAGGCGACCGCAGTCGCGCGCAGATCGGCAGCCTTGAGCCTGATGGCCTGCAGCGTGAGCAGGTGTTCCACAGGCTCCGGCGGCGGCCCGAAGCGGTCGCTGAACTCGGCCCTGGTGTCGCCCAGCTCGCGCAGTGTCCCGGCGCGCGCGATGCGCCGGTGGGCGTCGATCTTGCTGGCCTCGTAGGCGATGTACTCCGGCGGCACGTAGGCGGTCACCGGCAGGTCGACGCGCACCGGCGCCACCAGCGCACCCTCTTCACCCTGCAGCTCGTGCACCGCCTCCTCCAGCATCTGCGCGTACATCTCGAAACCGACCGCGGCGACGTGCCCGCTCTGCTCGTCGCCGAGAAGGTTGCCGGCGCCGCGGATCTCCAGGTCGGCCATGGCGATCTTGAAGCCGGCGCCCAGTTCGGTGTGGTCGCTGAGGGTCGTCAGCCGGGCGGCCGCGTCGCTGGTGAGCAGGTCTTCGCTCGGATAGAGAAGATAGGCGTAGGCGTGCGCATCGCTGCGCCCGATGCGTCCGCGGATCTGGTACAGCTGCGCCAGGCCGAGCATGTCGGCGCGTTCCACGATCAGCGTGTTCGCGGTGGGGATGTCGATGCCGCTCTCGATGATCGAGGTGGTCACCAGCAAGTCGGCCCCGCCGGCGAGGAAGGCAAGCATCACCTTCTCCAGGGCGCGCTCGTGCAACTGGCCGTGGGCGACCAGGAGGCGCGCCTTGGGGACCAGGTCGCGCACGTGCTCGGCGGCCTGGTCGATCGTCTCCACGCGGTTGTGCAGGTAGAACGCCTGCCCTTCGCGGGCCAGCTCCTTCTCGATGGCGACACGCACCAGATCGTCGCGGTACTCGCCGATGTACGTGCGGATCTCGTGCCGGCCGCGCGGCGGCGTCTCGATCACCGAGATGTCGCGGATGCCGCTGAGGCTCATCTGCAGGGTGCGCGGGATGGGAGTGGCCGACAGGCTCATCACGTCGACCTGGAGCTTGAAGCCGCGCAGCAGCTCCTTCTGGCGCACACCGAAGCGCTGTTCTTCGTCGACCACCACGAGGCCCAGATCGTGCGGCTGCACGTCGGTGCTGAGCAGGCGGTGCGTACCCACCAGCACGTCGATCTTGCCGGCGCTGAACTCGGCGAGGATACGCCGCTGTTCGGCGGCGGTGCGAAAGCGCGAGACCATGCCGACCTTGACCGGCAGGTCGGCGAAGCGCTCTCTGAAGGTCATGAAGTGTTGCTCGGCAAGGATCGTGGTGGGCACCAGCACCAGCGTCTGCTTGCCGGCCTCCGCGGCCTTGAACGCGGCGCGCAGGGCGACCTCGGTCTTGCCGTAGCCCACGTCGCCGCAGATGAGGCGGTCCATGGGGTGCGGCGCCTCCATGTCGTTCTTGACCTCGTCGATGGCCTCGGCCTGGTCCTCGGTCTCCTCGAAGGGGAACGCATCCTCGAGCTGCCGCGTGAGCTCGCCGTCGGGCGGATAGGCGAAGCCGGGGATGGCCTGGCGCGCGGCGTAGAGCTGGATCAGCTCGCCGGCCATCTCGACGACCGCCTTGCGCGCCCGCGTCTTGACTGTCTGCCAGTGTGTGCCGCCGAGCTTGTCCAGAGAAGGAGTGCCGCCGGAGGCGCCGATGTAGCGGCTGACCTTGCCGATCTGGTCATGCGGCACGAAGACGCGGTCCTCGCCCTTGAACTCCAGCAGCAGGTAGTCACGCGTGACGCCGCCCACGGTGCGCGTCTCGATGCCGGCGAAGCGGGCGATGCCGTGGTCCTCGTGCACCACGTAGTCGCCGGGACGCACGTCGAAGAAGGTGGTGAGCCGGGTGCCGCCGGCAAAGCGCTGTTCGCGCGGGGCCGCGCGCAGCAAGGCGCGCTCACTGACCACCGCGAGCTTGAGGTCGGCGGACACGAAGCCTTCGCGGAGCGGCGCGGCAAGGAAGTAGAGGCCGGGGCCGGCCTCACCGCCGCGCAGGAGTTGCTCGCAGGTGACCACCTCGGCGCTGACGTTGCGCAGCCGGTACGTGGCGCGCTCGGCCTCGCCCGCGTGGCGGAAGACCACGAAGACGCGATAGCCGTCGCGCACCAGGCGTAGCAGGTCGCGCTCGGCGCCGGCGATGTCGCGGGCGACGAACTGCGGGCGTGAGGCGCTGAACTGAAGCGTCTGCTCGCGCTGCACGACGTCGACCGGCAAAGCGCCGGCGAGAAGGGCGCGGGCCTCGGTGAGCGGCACGTACAGGCGCTCGCGCAGCCCCGCGTCGGCAAGCGCCAGCCGCACCTCGGCGTCGAAGTCGGCCAGCGCGCGGTACGTCTCGTCGGGGTTGAACACAGCGGCGCGGACGCCGGCGACGGCGAGAACGTCGGCGACGGTGGTGAAACGACCGGAGAGCGTCGCCAGGGCGCGCACGCCGGCGCGCCGGTAGAGCTCGTCGGGCGCCTCCTCCCTGCCCTCCCGCTCCCAGGCGGCGAGCGCTTCGTGCAGGCCGCTCTCGTACTCGGGCAGAGAGGTGTCGGCCTCGAAGGCCGCATACACGGCGGCGTGCGACAGGTCCCCGGTGCTCCGTTGCGAGTAGATGGAGAACGTGCGCAGGCTCTCGACCTCGTCGCCCCAGAACTCCACGCGCAGGGGGTCGCCGAGCGCCGGGTAGGTGTCGATGAGCCCGCCGCGCACGGCGTACTCGCCGCGGCCGCGCACCTGCTCGACGCGCTCGTAGCCCAGAGCCGCCAGCCGCACGATGGCTTCGTCGAACGAGACCTCCTCGCCCGGTACCAGCTCGAGCGGCCGAGGCTGCAGCTCGAGCGGCAGGAAGCGCTCGAGAAGGGCGCCGGCGTCGGCGACGACCAGGCCGCCGGCGGCGAGCGCGGCGAGCGCCTGCTGGCGCTCGCCGACCACGTGCGCCGCCGGCGCCACATCGGCGCCGTACAGCACGCCGCGAGCCGGAAGCACCGGCACCTCGCGGCCGAGGAATAGCGCGAGGTCGGTGGCCAGCTTGGCCGCGGCCTCCCCGTCCGGCGCGACCACGAGCCAGCCCGGCGCCTCCAGCGCCCGCAGCGCGGCGGCCAGGACGTAGGGCGCGAAGAAGCTCGGGGCGTACACGGCCGTGCCGCGGCGCAGCCGCGGCACGGCCGCCACAAACGCCTCACTCGCCGTCAGATACTCGAGAAACACGGTCCTCCAGACACGCCGAAAGCCCCGTTCGCCTGCGGCGACGGGGCGACCTGCAGCAGCGCGATTCTACTCGATGCGACCGGCGGCGGAGAATCGCGCGGTGGCGACGCCACTGCACAGCGGCGCTCACCCGGCTTCCGTCCCGGGCGCTCTTCGTCGTAGGATGGTCAGCAGGATGGGAGGTCCACCATGCTGAGACGCACGCTTTGCGCGGGCCGGCGTATGGGCCGGCGCGTGCGTTGCCTTGTCCCGCTAGCCGTTGTGCTGCTGCTCCTCGCTCTGGCCGCGGCGGTCGCCGGCCTGCGTCCGGCGACCGCAGGCGCCAACCTTTCCTCCACCATCGACGGCATCCTCGCCAGGCACGGCGTCGCCGGCGGGGGCACCGGCGTGTGCGTACGAGACCTCGACACCGGCCGGCTCATCTACGCCCGCCACGCCACTACGCCGCTTGCCCCGGCCTCCAACATGAAGCTGGTCACCGCGGCGACGGCGCTCAAAACATGGGGCGCCGAGTTCCGCTTCACCACCGAGCTCTTCGGCCCCGACGTCCCCATCTACGGCGGCGTCATCTACGGCGATCTCCATCTCAAGGGCTACGGCGACCCCAGCCTGTCCACGCTGGGCTACCAGCGCCACGAGCTGCATTTCGCCACCGCCTCGTTCGAGAAGTTCGCCCAGCGCCTGCGGGCCCTCGGCGTGCGCAAGATCGAAGGGCGCGTGCTCGGCGACGAGAGCTGGTTCGACAAGCAGCGCTTCATGGCGGCCTGGAAGCCGGACCTGCGGCTCGAGTGCGGACCCCTGGCGGCGCTCTCGGGCGACGAGGGGCTGGACGATGGCAACCGGGTGGCCTCGCCGGCCGTCTACGCCGCGCGGCTCTGCACCAACGCCCTGCGCAAGGCGAGGATCAAGGTCACCGGCGCACCGGGCACCGGCAAGGTGCCGGCCACCGCCAGCCTGATCAGGCGCCAGTACTCGGCCCGGCTCGGCGCCGTGATCAAGCACATGGACAAGGAGAGCGACAACTTCTTCGCCGAGATGCTGGTCAAGGGACTGGGCAAGGACATCTACGGCAAGGGCAGTACCGCCGCCGGTGTGAAGGTGCTGCAATCGACGCTGCGCGCCAGTGGCATGACGCCGGCGCGGTATCGCGTGCAGGACGGCTGCGGCCTGAGCTACGGCGACCGCCTCACCGCCGAGGGCGTCGTGAGCCTGCTCGGCGACATGTGGCTACGCCCCGAATTCCGGCTGTACTACGATTCGCTGGCCATCGCCGGCGTGGACGGGACCCTGGACGAGCGCATGCGCGGCACCGCGGCGGCCGGCAATGCCCACGCCAAGACCGGCACGCTGGACATCGCCGTCTGCCTCTCGGGCTACGTCGAGAGCGCCGACAAGCACCGCGTCGCGTTCTCCATCCTCGTGAACGGCGGCTCGGTGTCGTGGGGTGAGGCTACCGCGGCGCAGGACGCCATCGTCGTGGCGCTCGCCAAGGCCAGCCTCCCGGGCTCACGCCAGTCCCCGTTCATCCTCTCGCTACGTCACTTCCCCGTCTCGGCCATGGAGACCGTTCACGCGGTTGGCGGCGTCTTCTAGCCCGGCGTCGAGCCAACGCTCCACGGCGTCGGCCGCGGTGGCCACGACGTCGGCTATCTCGGCCTTGCTCTCGCCGAAGCGGCTCAGCACGTAGCCGGCTACCACGTCGGGATCGTAGCTCGGCGGCCGGTCGACTCCCACGCGCAGACGCGCGTAGTCCGCACCCACCAGGCCGGTGATGCTCTTGAGGCCGTTGTGGCCGCCGCTGCCGCCGCCCTCCATGAGGCGCAGGCGGCCGAACGGCAGGTCGATGTGATCGTGCACCACCAGCACGTGGTCCAGCGGCAACTCGAGTGCGCGCAGGGTGGCGGCCACGCTGCGGCCGGACTCGTTCATGTACGTCATGGGCTGCAGGAGCAGGACGCGACGGCCGCTGATCACGCCGTCGGCGCAGCGGCCGTCGTACCCGCGCCTAGCCCTGGGGAAGCCGTGGCGACGCGCCAGCTCCTCGACCACCTGATGGCCGACGTTGTGCCGCGTGCCTTCGTACGTCGGCCCGGGATTCCCCAAGCCGACGATAAGGTAGTCCACGCTGTTCTGCGGGCGAAAAAGCGCCACTGAGGCTGCCGGTCAGGCGGCCCGCCGCGATGCGGCGGTCAGTCCGCGGCCTCCTCCTTGTCGGTCTTGCCGACGATCTCGGGCTCTTCTGCCTCGACGCCTTCCCTAACGGCCTCTTCGGCGCCTTCCTCGGCCTCTTCCTCGACCTTGCGCGGCGGCAGCACCGAGCAGATGACCTGCTCGGGATCGTCGAGGATCTCGATGCCCTCCGGCGCCACCAGGTCGGCGACCTGGGCGGTGTCGTTGACGTCCAGATCGGAGATGTCGAGCACGAGGTGCTCGGGGATGGCGGTCACGAGGCCCCTGACGTTGACCTCGCGGGTGCTCTCGTCGAGCATGCCGCCGGTCTTGACGCCCTTGGCCTCGCCCACGAAGTTCACCGCCACCGTGGTCTCGATGGTCTCGTTCAGGCGGATCTCCTGGAGGTCGATGTGGATGGCGGTGCTCTTCACACGGTCGAGCTCGAGCTCCTTGACGATCGCGTGGTGCGAGGCTTTCTGGCCCTCGAAGCTGACCTCGAGCACGGCGTGCAAGCCGGCGCTGGTGGAAAGAGCCGCGCGCAGCGCGTGCGGATCCACGGAGATCACGGTGGCGTCCTTGCCGTGGCCGTAGAGCACGCCGGGGATAAGGCCCGACTTGCGTAGCCGCTTGGCGTTGCGGGTGCCGGTGACGTCTCGCTTCTGCACGACGATGCTGACTTTGTCCATTGGTCGTCTCCTGCTAGAAAAGCTGATTCTCGCCGGCGAACAGCTCGCTCACCGACTCGTCCTCGAACACACTCTTGATGGTGTTGGCCAGGGTGTCGGCCACGGAAAGGACCTTGATCTTGGTGTCCCCCGGGCCGAGGGTGATCTGCAGGGTGTCGGTGACCACGACCTCCTTGAGCGGCGACTCACGGATGCGCTCGCGGGCCGGCCCGCTGAAGATCCCGTGGGTGGCGGTCACGTACACCTCTTTGGCGCCGTTGTCGTACAGCGTGGCGACGGCGTTCGTCACCGATCCCGCCGTGTCGATCATGTCGTCGACGATGATGGCGATCTTGCCCTGCACGTCGCCGATGAAGTGCATGGTCTCGGCGCGGTTGTGCTCGGGGCGCATTTTGGTGAGCACCGCGAGCTCGGTGTCGGGCAGGCGGCTGATGAAGCGCTTGGCGAGCTTGACGCCGCCGGCGTCGGCCGAGACGGCCACCAGGGGCGTGCCGCCGAAGTCCTTGTAGCGGAAGTAATCGGCGAGCATGGGCACGGCGGTCATGTGGTCCACGGGGATCTCGAAGAACCCCTGGATCTGGCCTTGATGAAGGTCCATGGACAGAACGCGGTCGACGCGCGCCGCCTCGAGCAGGGTCGCCACGAGCCGCGCCGTGATGGGCTCGCGAGCAGCGCTCTTCTTGTCCTGGCGCGCGTAGGGATAGTAGGGGACCACGGCCGTGATGCGCCGCGCCGAGGCCAGCTGCGCCGCTTGGATCATGATGAGCAGCTCCATGACGTCGTCGTTGAGGTGGGTGTCGGTGGGCGACTGCACGATGAACACATCGGCCCCGCGGATGCTCTCGTCGAAGCGCGCGTAGATCTCGCCGTTGGCGAAGGTCTTGAGCAACACGCCGCCGAGGTTCATGCCGAGCTTCTCGGCGATCTTCTCGCTGAGCGCAGGGTTGCTGCGCCCCGAGAAGACCATGAGGCGCTTCTGCGAGGTAGTCACGCAGCAGGAGGTATCAGGCACCCTCGTCCCCTTCTCTGTCTTGACAGCCGGCCGAACAATGATTCTACCAGAGCGGCGACGACGCCCGGCCCGCAGGGCTCAATGAGCGGTGTCCCTTCGGTGCCCCGCTCGTTAGCCCACCTGCGGCGGCTAATGGGCGTCCTTCTGCTCGCGCAGCCGTCGCTCCGCCTTACGCTCGGCGTACCCGTCGATGTTCTGCTGTTTGCCGCGCGCCACGCCGAGCGCGCCCGGCGGGACGTCGTGAGTGATCACCGAGCCGGCGGCCGTGAAGGCGCCGTCGCCGATGGTGACCGGCGCCACGATGGTGGTGTCGCTGCCCGTGCGCACGCCGTCGCCGATGTGCGTGGCATGTTTCTCGAAACCGTCGTAGTTGGCGGTGATGTTGCCGGCGGCGATGTTGCTGTCGCGGCCGATGATCGCGTCTCCGACGTAGCTGAGGTGAGGCACCTTGCTGCCCTCGCCGATGCGGCTGTTCTTGATCTCGACGAAGGTGCCGGCCTTGGCGCCCTCGGCCAGCACCGTGTTGGGGCGGATGTAGGCGAAGGGGCCGACGCTGCAGCCTGAGCTGATCACGCACTCAGAGAGGTGCGAGCTCACCACGCGGGCGCGGTCGCCGACGAAGGCGTCGCGGAGAAACGAACCGGGGCCGATCTCGCTGGCGGCGCCCACGGTGGTGCGGCCGAGCAGGTGGGTGTTGGCGCGCAGCACCGTGTCGCGGCCGACCTCGACGCCCCAGTCCACGTACGTGGTATCCGGGTCCTCGACGGTGACCCCGGCGAGCATGAGCCGCTCCAGCAATCGTCGGCGCATGATGGCGTTCACCTCGGCCAGCTCGACCCGCGAGTTGATGGCGAGCATCACCTCGGGGTCGGGTGCGACGTGAGCGTTCATCGGCGTGCCGTCGGAGAGCGCCAGATGGACGGCGTCGGTGAGGTACAGCTCACCTTGGGCGTTGACGGGCTGCAGTTGCGGCAGCACGGAACGTAGCAGGGCGGCGTCGAACATGTAGAACCCGGCGTTGACCTCGGTGGTCAGCAGTTCGTCGGCCGCCGCGTCGCGCGCCTCGACGATGCGATCCACGCCACCGTCGGGGTTGCGCACGACTCGCCCATAGTGGCTCGGCTCGGCGAGCACGGCGGTGGCGACGGTTGCGCGGGCCCCGACCTCGCGGTGCGCCTGTACGAGACCGTCGACGAATTGGCCGTTCACGAGGGGAGCGTCGCCCACGAGCACGATCACGTCGCCCGTGAAGCCGGCGAGCGGCTCGAGGCCGGCACGCACGGCGTCACCGGTGCCCCGGCGCTCCTGTTGCACGGCGCGCTCGCAGCCCACGGGCAGGATCTCGGCGATGGCGTCCTGATCCGGGCCGGTGACGACCACGATGCGTTCCGGGGACACGCTGAGGGCGGCGTCGATGACGTACGACAGCATGGGGCGCCCGCAGACCTCGTGCAGTACCTTGGGGACCTCGGACTTCATGCGCGTGCCCAGCCCGGCCGCCAGGATGACGACGGCGAGCGGAGGGCTCTTTGCAGGTTGCTTGCTCATGTGACTCACCTTGCGAGAATGATGGAGTGTCTGGCTGGGGCGGGAGGATTCGAACCTCCGGATGCCGGGACCAAAACCCGGTGCCTTACCACTTGGCTACGCCCCAGCGCCTGACGGCCAGGGGCGCCGCGAGGCGGCCGGCCGGCCGCCGCTAAGCGGCACGGTATTGTATCACCCCAAGCGGGGACGGGTGCGCGGGCCGGCGGGTTGCAGGTCGGTGACGTGCCAGGCGCGGGTGGGCGCCAGCGCCGCCCGCGCCTTGCGCGCCGCCGCCCCAGTGGCGAACAGGCCGAACACGGCGGCGCCGCTGCCGGTCATGGCGGCGGTGAGCGCCCCGGCGGCGAGCAGACGGTCGCGCAGGGCGCCGACCTCCGGCCGGCGCGCGACGACCGCGGCCTCCAGGTCGTTCTGGACCAGCGCGGCCACGTCGGCGGCGCCGGCCACCGCCTGCACGGCCGAGGCAAGCTCGCCGGCTCGCGGCGCGAACTGCTTGAGCGTCGTCTGCGCGTCCTCGTCCCGCCACCCGTAGACGGCCGCCGTGCTCAGGCCGAGGTCGGGGGCGGCGATCACCAGGTCCAGCTCCGGCAGCTCCACCGGCTTGAGCACCTGGCCGCGGCCCATGGCGAGCTGCGGTCCCGGCCAGAGGAAGAAGGGCACGTCCGAGCCGATCGCCAAGGCGACCTCGTAGCGCAGCCGCGGCGACAGGTCGAGGTCGAACAGGCGCTCGAGAGCCACGAGGGTTGCGGCGGCGTCGGAGCTTCCGCCGCCCAGACCACCGCCGTGCGGGACGTGCTTGGAGATGGTGATGCGTACCTCGAAGGTGCGCTCGAGGCGCGTCTCGAGCTCGCGCACCAGCCTGGCGGCAAGGTTCTGCTCGCCGGGCGCCACGTCGCAGGCGACCTCCAGCCCGGTCCCCGGCGTGCGCTCCACCACGACGCGGTCGGCCAGCGTCACGGGGAGCATCAGCGACGCTATCTCGTGGAAGCCGTCGGGGCGCACCGGCCCCACCAGCAAGGCCAGGTTGATCTTGGCCGGCGCCGCCACCTCGACGACGGCTCCGCTACCGTTGCCGCTCACCGCCACGTGATCCCCTCCATCAGGTCAGTCCCCAGACGCCGCCGGAGTCCCGGAAGCCGGGTCCGGCAGCCAGCCCAGGGCGCGGGCGAACGCCACCCACTGCGCCGGGGTCAGTTCCTCGGGGCGCGCCGCCGGCGCCAGGCCGAGTCCGTCGAGGGCGCGCAACACGTCGTCTCGCGCCAGGTCCGCGCCCGCGCGCGCCGCGCCCGAGAGCGAGTTGGTGAGCACCTTGCGGCGCTGGCCGAACGCCAGGCGCACGAGCGTGCCCATGGCTGCGTACTCGGCGGAGTCGAGCGGCGGGGCCTCGCCGGCCGCGCGCGACGGGGATACGGCCGGCGCTTCGCCCGCCCCGCCGGCCTCATGGCGTGCGAAGGTGACGAAACTCGAATCCACGCGCGGCTGAGGGCGAAAGGCAGACGGCGGCACCGCGCGGACCTGCTCGCAGCGGCAGGCGAGCTGCACCAGCACCGACACGGCCGAGTACGCCTTGGTCGACGGCACGGCGAACAGGCGGTCGCCCAGTTCCTTCTGCACCATCACCGCCCAGCGCGTCATCTGCGGGAGCCCCGCGATGGTCGTCATGATCAGCGGGATGGCGATGTTGAAGGCGAGGTTGGCGACCAGCGCGGTGGGCGCCGGGTCGAGCGCGGCGAGGTCCTGCTTGAGCGCGTCGTCGGGGTGCACGATCAGGTTGGAGTGCTCCGCGGCCAGCCTGGTCAACCGCGACGCGTAGCGGTGGTCGATCTCGAACGCGTGCACGAGCCGCGCCCGTTCGAGGAGCGGCCGGGTGAGCTGGCCGTCGGCGGCTCCGACCTCCAGGACCACGTCGTCGGGGCCCACCGCCGCCTGTTTCACGATGGCGCGCAGGATGTTGCCGTCGACGAGATGGTTCTGGCCGTAGCGGTGCAGGGCGTGCGGCCGCGGGGGGCGACTGCGGTGGCCCGCGGCCTGCCCGTCGCCGTGCGGGGCGCCGGGCCTTCGTGCGCCGCCTGTGGGGCGTTCGGCCACCCTCACCCGCCTTCCGGGAGCGCGAAGACCCGGCGCGCGTTGGCCGTCGTGACCTTGGCGACACGCGCCGCGTCCCAGCCGCGAGCTTCGCCGACCATGGCGGCGGTCTGCACGACCCAGGCCGGCACGTTGCTGTTGCCGCGGTTGGGCACCGGGCTGAGGAACGGCGCGTCCGTCTCGACCATGAGGCGGTCCTCGCGGACGCGCGCGGCGGCGGCGCGCAGGTCGCCGGCGTTCTTGTAGGTGACGTTGCCGGCGAAGCTGGCGTAGTAGCCGCGCGCGTTGCACTCGTCCACGTACTGCGGCAGGGAGAAACAGTGCATGACGACCGTCAGGTCGCCGGCCTCCTCGGCCAGCTGCGCCATGGCCTCGTCGCCGGCCTCGCGCACGTGGACGACGAGCGGCAGGCCGGCCCGACGGGCCAGCTCGATCTGGGCGCCGAACGCGCGGCGCTGGGCGTGGCGCGGCGACAGGTCGCGGTAAAAGTCGAGGCCGCACTCGCCTATGGCGACGACGCGTGGATGCGCGGCGAGCTCCTCGAGCTCGCCGAGAAGCGCGTCGTCGAGGCTGCCCGCGTCGTGTGGGTGAAGGCCGACGGTCGCGTACACGCCCTCGAGGCGCTCGGCGAAGCCGACCGCGAGCTTCGAGCTGGCCGCGTCGATGCCGATGCTGACGACGGTCTCCACGCCGGCCTCGCGCGCCTGCTCCACGGCCCAGCCGGCGTCGTCCAGCATCTCGAGGTGGCAGTGGGAATCGATGAGTGTCATGGGCTCAGGTGACGGACGGCGCGGGCGCGGAGGACAGGGTGCGGCGTGGCTCCGGCAGCACGGGGCGACGGCCTCAGGCGCCGGCCTCGATGCGCGGGAAGAGCGGCGGGCCCACGACCACCGCAGCGGGCGTGAGGCCGGTCCAGGTCGCCTTCTCGAGCAGCAGGTCGGCGGCGCCGTGCGCCTGGCCGAGACGGCGCAGGATCTCTTCGGCGGTGCCCGGGATGACCGGGTGGATGGCCAACGCCACGAGGCGCAGGCCGGCCGCCAGCCCGTGCAGCACCATGTCGAGGCGGCCGGCCCGCGCCTCGTCCTTGGCGAGCTTCCAGGGCGCCTCTTCCTCGACCAGACGGTTGAGGCGCCGCACGTACTCCCACACGGTCTCGACGGCGGCCGTGACCGCGACGGCGTCGTAGTGCGCGCCGGCGGCGCTCACCATCGCCTCGCCCTCGGCCGCCACGTCCCGCAGCACTTCGTCCGCCGGCGCCGCCGGGATGCGCCCCTCACGGTACTTGCCGATCATGCTCACGCTGCGGCTCACGAGGTTGCCGAGCTCGTTGGCCAGCTCGCTGTTGTAGCGGCCCTCGAAGCCCTCGAGGCTGATCACCCCGTCCTGCCCCAGCGTGACCTCGCGCATGAGGTAGAAGCGCAGTGGGTCGATGCCGTACTGGTCCATGACGGCGAACGGGTCGAGCACGTTGCCGCGCGTCTTGCTCATCTTCTCGCCGCCCATGAGCAGGTAGCCGTGGATGAACTCGCCGGAGGGCAGCGAATGGCCGGCGCTCAGGAGCAGCGCCGGCCAGATCACGGCGTGGAACTTGAGGATGTCCTTGGCGAGCAGGTGATGGACCGCCGGCCAGTAGTGGTCGACAAGGTCCTCGCCGGGGCGTGCGTAGGTGAGCGCGGAGAGGTAGTTGATCAGCGCGTCGACCCACACGTAGATGACCTGCTCCGGATCCCACGGCACCGGCACGCCCCAGGTGATGCTGGAGCGGCTGATGCTGATGTCTTCGAGGCCCTGCTCGATGAACGACAGGGCCTCGTTGTAGCGCGAC
>Ga0209585_10000007_pt1 | contig 86967 bp, 66 predicted proteins | sample NGEPerone_FD_185491 | JGI IMG/M metagenome (GOLD analysis project Ga0209585, IMG submission 185491) | Arctic peat soil microbial communities from the Barrow Environmental Observatory site, Barrow, Alaska, USA - NGEE Permafrost154B-one... | ecosystem: Environmental > Terrestrial > Soil >... | reverse complement strand
CTTTAAACACAGCATTCAAAGCAAAAATTAGCAGTCTCGAAGCTGATGGAAGATCCGGAACGCAGCTTTATTACAATTGCGCTTTAAATAGTATTGAAAAATTTGCAGGTACAAATATTTTATTCTCTGATGTAACTGTCGATTGGCTTAACAAGTACGAGAAATATATGTTAACCGATAGGACTTATATTTTGAAAGGTAAAAATTACACTGAAAAGGGAAGGAGCTATACTACAATAGGAATGTATTTAAGGGCAATTCGCACCATGATGAACGAAGCGATACGTGCGGGAGTAGTCAAAGCAAACCAATATCCCTTTGGTCGTGACAAAAAAGAGATTACAACCGGATCAGGACGTAAATTAGCACTAACACTTGCACAGATTAAAAGCATAGTTGATTTTTCTGATGGTAACGCAACAACCGAACGTTACCGGGATTTATGGTTTTTCTCATACTTATGTAATGGAATCAACTTTACTGATATTTTGCATCTTAAATATGGCAATATCCAAAATAATGAAATTTCATATTTGAGAGAAAAGACAAAGCGAACCTCAAAAGTCAAAAAAGACATTCAGGCCGTTCTTACACCCGAAATGAAATTAATAATTCAAAAATGGGGTAATTCAAATAAGGAATCTAGTCAATTCATTTTCCCATATCTGAATGGAAGCGAGACACCAATGGAGGCAAAAGTTAAATCACACGAATTGATACGAAGAACCAATAAAAGGTTAAAAGAGATTGGAAAAGCATTAAATATTGACCATTTAAGTACTTATTCGGCCCGCCATAGTTTTGCAACCGTATTAAAAAGATCAGGTGCAAATATCGCCTACATTTCCGAATCACTTGGACACGCTGATCAAAAAACAACCGAAAATTATCTTGCAAGTTTTGAGCAAGAGGAGAGAATTAAAAATGCTGCTTTTCTCACCAAATTCTAAATCCTGTAGGAATTCTAATTCAAAATATTGAGTGGAAGTTTTTTAACGTGCGGGAGAGCTTTAATGGATCTAAGATAAGACATACTTAATAAATACAAAAATGATCCATAGGCACTTATGTAAAGTTGCTGCTTCCCAAATATCTCAAACTAAAGGTTAAGTATTTATAAAAGAGATCGCAGATATTTGCGGAAAAACCAGGAATACGACTTTTCATTTAGCCCAGACTACTTTTGCCAAGAAATTGGAACTATTAGTTGATATAAATCAACCCATTTTGAATTAAAAGACAAAGGTGATTTTAGAAAAGGGCGGAGAAAGGATTGAGATTAAAGGGAACCTATTTTATGCTGTATTGAAAGGTTTAAAGCTGAAAAATCTGAAGGTTGAAAAAGCAGATAAAAATAAAAACTATGTGACTAAGGTTACTTGACTCACCTCAAGAGATCGACATGATCAGTTGTAAAATAGTTTGAGTGTTGAAGTATTAAGTTTTTTTGTAGTTTTAGCTCCTTGAAATCTCTAAACACTATCGGCGTTGAAACTAAACAAAGGCAATATTACACAAGAACTTTTGACTCGTTTAAAAAATGGTGATATACTGGCTTTTGATCAGGTTTATGAATTGTACAGCCATAAATTATTTTCATTCGTATTCAAAATTTTAAAAAATGAAACGGAAGTTGACGATATTGTACAGGAGGTTTTTGTGAAAATATGGGAGTCAAGGAACAAACTCGAAGATTACAAATTATTGAATTCTTATATTTTTACCATCGCGTATAATAATTCGATTAACCTCATCCGAAAAAGAGTCAGCAACAATAAATACCTTGAACACCTGAAATATTCAGCTTCTATTAACTTCACCCCAGCAATTGTTAGTCAGATTGAATATAACGAACTGAACAATCAAGTTGAAAAGCTGATTGCTAATTTACCTGACCGGCAGAAACAAGTTTATCTTTTACACAGGGAGGAAGGTTTGACTTACCCCGAAATTGCAGAAAAATTGGGAATATCGAAAAATACGGTTGAAAACCACATGGTAAAAGCCTTAAAATATCTGCGCCAAAATATGGACAATTCCTTATTAATAAATATGTTATTTGTGAGTTTGTTTCTTTAATTTCACTGCTTTTATTCTTTCTGCATCACCACTTCTCGGAAGTATGCACATGCAAATGTCCCATTTTCTCGTTGGCTAAGCCTCCCTGATTTGTTCAAAATTATCTTTTTTTGAGAAAAAATGATTTTTTTCAAAATTGAGATAGTGGTGTTTCCAACTTTAAACGTTTCACTATTGAAACAATCTTTTTAGGGGATTTATCCATAAAATCGCAGAGCGATAAAATAGTCCTTATATCAGATTAGTTTTACAGCACACATTTTAAGTATGACAAAAGAGATTTTTATAAAATATTTGCAGGGTAATTGTACCGATAAGGAGTTCGAACAGCTTCTTTTGTGGATCAAGGAATACTCACTTAATGCATCCGATCGAGAAATGGTACAAGATGTTTGGGACGAATTCGAACCAGGAGCCAGACCTGTTGAAAGGATAAAATATACCCGGGTATTGGATAAAATTCATCACCAAATCAACATTAACCAGAATTCCACACAATTTGTAATTCAAAAAGCAATTCCCAAAAACAGGATATTGTCAATATTAACTCGTGCTGCAGCAATCCTTCTGTTACCTGTTTTATCCTTGTTATTTTACACCAATCTTTCGAATAAAGACCGTTATACAGACAATTTAAATGACTTGGAAGTCGAAGCCCCTGCCGGATCAAGGATGCACATTGAATTGGGCGATGGTACAAAGGTTTGGTTAAATCATGGCAGTAAATTGAAATATCCTCATCGGTTCGCTGGTGAAAACCGCAAAGTATTCTTAACTGGTGAAGCCTATTTCGAGGTGGCTCATAATGCGAAGGTACCATTCATTGTCGGAACAAACCTTTTAGACGTGAAGGCAACCGGTACAGCATTTAATGTTAGTGCCTATCCGAGCGATGATAATATTGAGACTACCCTTGTTGAAGGTACGGTTATTCTGTATGAAAGAAAGTCCAATCACGAGATTAAAGCATTATCGCCTGGTGAATGTTTAAAGTTCATTCCACAAAAAAATATGTATACCATTGAATTATTGAATACCGAAAAAAATACTGCATGGAAAGATGGAATGTTGGTATTTAAAAACGAAAGAGTTGAAGATGTAGCCAAAAAGCTGGCCCGATGGTATAATGTTGAAGTTGAAATTGCCAATGAAAAGGTTAAGGAGTTTACCTTTACAGCCACTTTTATGGACGAAACGTTACCTCAGGTGCTTGAGTTAATGACTTTAGCCACCCCGGTAAACTACCAAATAACTTTACGTGAAAAATTACCAGATGGCAGTTTTTCAAAGCAAAAAGTATTAATTGGGATGAAGCAAGCAAAAAATAAACGCTAATCATCTAATAACTAAATAAAAAGCCTATGAGATAAAATTCAGTTGAGAATACAAAAAAGCAGGAAAATGTGCAACCATCTTCCTGCCTGAGATTCAAAAAACGTCAAAAAGATTTTGACAATTATTAAACCATTATCAAAACAAAAGTATGAAAAAAAAATGGCAGGATGATGCACTTGGGAAAACATTTCCGGGTGCAGTAATAATCTTATTAAAAATGAAACTGACGCTGTGTGTAATTTTGTTTTCGTTCTTGGGGGCCATGGCTTCTGAGTCATATTCCCAGACAACCAAACTTTCTTTGGATTTAAAAAATTCCAAGGTGAGAGATGCTTTGGGAGCAATTGAAAACCAGAGTGAATTTTTCTTCTTGTACTCCGAAAAACTTATTGATGTGGACCGGGAAGTTAATATCGAGGTAAAAGGAAGTACGATTGATAAAATATTGGACAAGATATTCGAAGGTACCAATGTAATTTATACGGTAAAAGGCAGGCAAATAGTTTTGACAACACCCGAAGCAAATACTATAGTTGAAATGTCTTCGGTTGGCCAGCAACAAAAAAAGGTGACAGGTAAAGTGACTGACTCTACCGGAGCCTCACTTCCAGGCGTTTCTGTAGTGTTAAAAGGAACTACATCAGGCGTAATAACTGACAACAGCGGTAACTACTCACTAAGCAATATTCCTGAAAATGCAACTTTGCAATTTTCTTTTGTGGGAATGAAAATCCAGGAATTAAAAGTTGGAAACCAAACTTCGATCAATATTATATTGTCAGAAGAGGCTATTGGGCTCGAGGAAGTTGTTGCAATTGGTTATGGAACTCAAAAGAAAAAGGATCTAACTGGTTCAGTTGCCGTGGTTGATATAAATGCTTTGAAATCAATTCCTTCTGGTTCTGCCGATCAGGCGCTTCAGGGACAGGCTTCAGGTGTTGTAGTAATCAGTTCAGGGGCTCCCGGTGGTACAAATAACATCTTTATCCGAGGTGTATCTTCATTTGGTGATACCCAACCATTGGTTATCGTGGACGGTGTTCAGAGCAGTCTTCACGATATAAATGCCAATGATGCAGAATCAATTCAGGTATTAAAAGATGCTGGCGCTGCCGCTATATATGGGGTCCGGGGTTCAAATGGTGTAATAATAGTTACTACTAAAAAAGGAAAATCTGGTGCGCCAAAAATTTCATATGATGCATATTTTGGTGTGCAGGTTCCGCCCTCGGGAAATGTATTAGATGTAGCAAGCCCAGAAGCCTATGCCACATTCGTAAAGAAAATGAATCCTGATAGTCAATTATTTCCAAACGGACTTCTTCCGGACTATCTTTATGGGGGTCCTGGAATTAAAGGTATTGGCAACGAAGGAGATCCAGCTATTGACGAATCAAAATACGTTTTTGATGCTGCAAACCCGGCAAAAGATTATTTGATCCAGCGTGTGAATAAGAAAGGAACAGATTGGTTCCATCAAATTTTTAAACCAGCTACCACTCAAAGCCATAATCTCACCATGAGTGGTGGAACCGATAAATCTAATTACCTCTTTTCGTTGGGCTATTTAAATCAAGAGGGTACATTAATTGAAACGTATCTAAAAAGATACTCTGCCAGAATTAATACAGAGTTTAAAATCAAGAATAATATCCGGGTCGGTGAAAATGTTTATTTCTTTTACAAAGAAAATCCAGCAATCATTAACCAGAACCAGGATAATGCAATTTTCTTTGCTTATACAATGCCCACATTTATTCCAGTTAACGATATTAAAGGAAATTATGGTGGTACATGGGCCGGGCCCGGTGAGTTAGGCAATAGATGGAACCCGGTTGCCTTATTAAAAAATACTGGAGCCAATAAAAACAAAACGTGGGATATAGTTGGTAACGTATATGCTGAAGTTGATTTTTTAAAACACTTTATTGCGCGGACTAGTTTTGGTGGAACAATTGATAACCAGTATAATTTTAATTTTACCCCCAATCGATATCAAGATCTGGAACAACATAATCTTATCAACAGATATAACGAGAATTCTCTATATAACAGCAGTTGGATATGGACTAATACAGTGAATTATAACCGGGTTTTTGAAAAACACAATATTAAAATTCTGGCTGGTTCTGAGGCAATTAACAATTATGGAAGAGGTGTCGGTGGCCAAGCCGATGGCTTTTTCTCATCTGACCCTAACTACTTAATCTTAAACAATGGTACCTCTAATGTTAGTAATTACAGTAATGCTTATGCCAATACATTGTACTCTCTCTTTGCCCGTATAGACTACTCATTTAATGATAGATATATTTTAGGAGCTACTTTACGCAGGGATGGATCTTCCAAGTTTGGTTCCGAAAAAAGATTTGGGGTATTTCCTTCTATATCAGCAGGTTGGAGAATTTCTGGAGAAAACTTCATGAAAGAGATAAGTTGGATAAATGATCTGAAAATTAGAGGAAGCTGGGGTATATTAGGATCCCAAAACAACGTACCAACGGCCAATGCGTTTTCTTTGTTTAATTCGGGATACGGAACATCATACTATGGTATTTCCGGATCGGGTACTACCAGCCAGGGGTTTTACCAATCAAATATTGGTAACCTTAATACAGGATGGGAAGAAGACATGATTACTAATGTCGGGTTTGATGCAACCTTACTTAATAATAAATTAAGCATTTCGGTTGAATGGTATTCAAAAGGAATCAATGGATTATTATTCCGTGAGCCCTTACCTGCAACAGCAGGTGGTGCCACTGCTCCTATAATAAACATTGGAAATGTAAGTAATAAAGGCTTGGATATTTCGGCTATTTATCACGGCAAAATAAATAATGATTTCCAATTTGAAGTGGGTATGAATATTTCCTCTTATAAAAATTTGGTTGTTAAAATTCCAGATCCGAAATATTTTGATGTAGGTTTGGTTCGTAACCAGGAAGGACATCCTGTAAGCTCTTTCTTTGGATATGAGGTGTTAGGCTTTTTTAAAGATAATTCCGACGTAGCTGCTTCTCCAAAACAACAGGACGCTGCTCCCGGTCGTTTCAAATACAAAGATCAGCTCACTGTTGATACAAATAGTGACGGCATTCCAGATGAAGCTGATGGTATCATCTCTACTGCTGACCGCACCTTTATTGGTAATCCTAATCCCGAATTTAATTATGGATTAAACTTGAATGCGAGGTATAAAAATTTTGATTTTTCTATGATAATGTACGGTTCCCAGGGTAATGACGTATATAACTCTCTACGTTCTACTATTACTCACTGGAATGGTTTCCCTCAGGCTTTGAGCAATGATTTGGTACTCAACTCATGGACTCCTGAAAATCAAAATGCCAAAGCTCCAATAGCAGAAAATTCCAGCAACTTCAGCAATGGGGGAGGATCATTTTACGTTGAAGACGGTTCATTCCTTAAATGTAGAACAATGATGCTGGGTTATACCATAATGCCTGCTGTATTGGAAAGATTGGGCTTTAGTAAATTCAGGGTCTATGTTCAAGCTGCTAATTTGTTCATGATTACTAAATATTCAGGAATAGATCCTGAATTGCAAGGTAGTAGTCAAGCCTTTGGAATCGACAATGCTAACTATCCAAACAATTTTAAAAATTTTAATATTGGAGTTAACCTGTCATTTTAGCAATATTACAAAACATAAAATAATTGTATTATGAAAGAATTAAATTATAAAATAATTTTGACAAGCTGTTTAACAACTGTAATGCTGTTAATTGCATGCAATAATAGTTTTCTGGATAAGGCACCTATGGGATCCACCAGTGATCTAACATTGGCTAATAATGCGGGTGTTAACGGACTATTAATAGGCGCTTATTCTTTACTTGACGGAAATGGAGGACCTAATTTGGGAGGTAGTCCTTATTCGCAAGCTATAAGTAATTGGGTTTTTGGTGGAGTAGCCTCTGATGACGCACATAAAGGATCAACAGATAATGATCAATCATCCATAGCAGAAATTAAAAAGTATAAGGTCGTTGCCACAAACTCTTATTTGCGGGGAAAATGGGGTGTACTTTACGCAGGAATTCAACGTGCAAATGATGTAATTCGTGTAATGGGAAAGGTTACAGATGGTTCTATTACTCCTGCACAGATGTCAGAAATAAAAGCTGAAGCGGTCTTTTTAAGAGCCGTTTATCATTTTGAAGCTGCAAAAATATGGCGAAATATTCCGTATGTTAGTGATTCCGTAAGTTATGAAAATGGGAATTTTAATGTTTCAAATACCATCCCAATTTGGCCTTTACTTGAGGCTGATTTTCAATTCGCAATTGCAAACTTAAATGCTGTTCAGCAAGATAGGGGCAGAGCAAATTCCTGGGCTGCAAAAGCATTTCTGGCCAAAGTTTATATGTTTGAACATAAATTTACTGATGCAAAACTTTTGCTATCAGACATAATAGCAAACGGGGTAACTTCTTCAAATCAAAAGTATGCACTTGTTAATTTTGCCGATAATTTTAATCCATCAAAAAACAATGGACCATCATCTGTTTTTGCAGTGCAAATGACTGTGAACGACGGTTCAGGAGGAGCTAATTCAAACGTTGGGGATATACTAAACTTTCCTTATGGTGGTCAGACTAACTGCTGCGGATTTTATCAACCTACTTTTAGCCTAGTAAATTCGTTTAAGACTGATCCTTTAACTGGATTGCCCTTACTGAACACTTGGAACGACTCTGATGTGAAAAATGATCAGGGTATTGCTTCAACCGAACCTTTTACCCCATATACAGGAACATTAGATCCACGCTTAGACTGGACTGCAGGAAGGAGAGGTATTCCATTTCTGGATTGGGGTATTATGCCAGGGATGGCATGGGTTCGTGCTCAACCTCAAGCCGGTCCATATGTGGCAATGAAACATCTTTTTTATAAAGCAGATAAGGGTACTACCGCAGAATTAGCATTAGGTTGGGGTGTAAACCAAGGTACTTCTAACAATTACGAAATGATACGTTTTGCTGATGTTTTGTTATGGGCCGCAGAATGTGAGGTTGAAGTTGGTAGCTTAAATCAGGCTGAAATTTATGTAAATATGGTTAGAAATAAAGCTGCTGAAAAAAGCGGTTGGGTAAGGGCCGATGTTGTGGATGTAAACAATGATTATGGGGGTTATGCAGCTAATTATTTCATAAAACCTTATCCTGATGGCGATTTTTTTGTCAAAGGCCAGGACTATGCTCGTAAAGCAGTCCGTTTTGAAAGGAAACTTGAGCTTGCGATGGAAGGACATCGTTTCTTTGACTTACAGCGTTGGGATAGTGATGCTAATGGTACTGGCTATATGGCTGATGTATTAAACGCATTCATACAACATGAATCCAATATCCCCAAATTCCTATGTCCTATTTTAAAGGGAGCCCAATTTACAACGGGTACTTATGAGATATACCCTATTCCACAGACTCAGATAGATTTGAGCGTTCGGGGTGGAGTTCCTTCATTAACACAAAATCCCAATTATTTAAACTAAAATAATGGAAAGACCTGCATTCTTTATTGAACATTATATGGATGATAAAGAATGCAGTTTTTTTTATAAACAAGCTGGGCTATCCTCTATGTATGACACGGTTATATGATGCTAATCAACACCATAGTTAAATTATCAGATCTTGGTCATTTCCCCAATAACAAAAATGATAAATGTGTTAAAAATTACTTGTTTAATAGTGATATCATATTCTGTCATTTTCTTGCTTCCCGTTTCTAAAGTAAGATCACAGACGAATAGCAGCATAGGTTACATGGCCGGCTCACTTTCTAAGTCAAATCCTGTTGAAATTCAATTGCCATTTTTGGAAAATAAACCCGTGATTGATGCAGACTTAAATGACTGGAAGGATTATGCATACCATGATGGCGTATGGGACATATACCGGGTTAGTAACTCATACTGGTACAAACCTGATCGCAATCGGTTAACAGTTCATGGTAATGAACCGAGACCTGAGTTTGACTTGCAATCGCGATATTATATGGCATGGGACCATACGTATTTGTATTTTGGAGCAGAGGTTTATGATAACGTCAATGATGTTTCCGACCAGCAACATGAACCGAAGCGGTGGTATTACAAGGATTGCATCTGCTGGTTTATTGAAGCACCACGAGATTCACTATCAGAAGCATTTGAACAGGGTGATAATGCATTTTGCTTCATTGCGGATGACAGGAAGCCTTGTTATGGTGCCTGGTGGAGGCATGGCGCTTCAGGTCAAAGCTATATCGAAGAGCAAATTCCAAAACTGGCTGTAAGCTATCAGATTCGTATGAATCCTTGGGGAAGAAGTCCGGGTGATTATATTCTTGAAGCAAGGGTGAATATGTCAATGACTCTAGCTAAGAGTGATCCTACATGGCGAACACCTGAAACAGGCGATGTTTACAGTATACAGATCGTGCACACTGATCCTGACGGGGGGGATTATGGCGGTCACCTGATTATTTATGGAACCGGGGACAACGATGGCTCATGGGGAAAAATGATTCTTGCTGGTTCGAAAGTGCCATTGGTCAGGAAGCATAATTAAAAAATACCGTTTCTATATAAATGATATTAAATAAATTGGTGAATGTATACATTGGTTCCGGTAATCCAAATTCACCAAATAGCAGGAGTATATTTCTCGAAAAAACAACACAGAGAAAATAGAAAAACCGGAAACCAACAATTCATCCTGCAATTATGTTCGAATAAATATTTTTTTTGCATCGTTGAAGACTTAAGGTTCAGATGATATATTTCGCATAAATAACAACTTAAATTCGAGTTATGAAAAAAAAGATTGAGAGCAAGTTCGAATCACTTCCATTTAAACAAACTTCCAGCCGCCGTTCAATGATCAGTCGGACCGGAGCTATGTTAGGAGCGTACATTATTTCTTCTGTATGCAACCCTGCATCAGCACAAACCAATGACATTGCTTATGTAGATCCGGTATTTGATGTTAAAAAATACGGTTCAACCGGTAGGCGGGAGGATAATGCCACAACTGCATTTAGAAATGCCATTGAAGCCTCCACATTGAGGGGAGGGGGGACAATAAATGTTCCACCTGGCGAATATACAGTTGGAACAATTGAACTCAAGGATAATATAACCCTTCATTTGGAAGCAGGAGCTACTTTGTTCCTCAGCCAATCAAAAGATGACTTCAGACCAGGTTCCCGTTCAATGATTTTTGCAGAAAATGCAAAAAATATTGCTGTAACCGGTAATGGCACACTGGATGGCCTAGCACAGTATAAATTCGTGGAGATGGAAGGTGTCGATGTTGAACTGATCGAAGAAATTGAAATTGCCCGTAAGGCAGGCATCGACATGAGGCGATATTACCGGACAGGCATGCAAACTTTTATGTTTGTACTCAATAATTGTAAGAATATCCAGTTATGCGACATCTCAATCATCAATTCACCTTTATGGACAGTTCGCCTGAATGACTGCGACCGTGTTACCATTCACGGAGTTTATATTTATTCTGACCTTGAAAAAGGAGTAAATGCAGATGGAATAGATATTTGTTCCACTAGTAATGTGACAATTTCAGATTCAATTATCATTACGGCAGACGATTCAATCGTCCTTAAAACCCCACGTGGCAGAGGGCAGGAAGGCCCAATTAACGTAGTGGAGAATATTGTAGTGACCAATTGTATCTTGTCCTCTTCTTCCACTGCTTTGATGATTGGTACTGAGACTTTTGCGGATATCAGGAACGTCCTCTTTAATAATTGCACCATCCGTAATTCAAACAAAGGGTTTGGTATAAACGTCCAGGACGGAGCTACCATCAGTAATGTTATCTTCAGCAATCTTACCATCGAAACCAACAGACGCCATTGGAACTGGTGGGGAAGCGCCGAAATGTGCAAGTTTATCCTTTCCAAAAGGACAGCGACTTCCAAACTGGGTAAAATCAAAGATATATTCGTCAGCAATATTATCGCAAACACCCGTGGTACCAGCACTATTACCGGACATACGGATCAGGCTCTAGAGAACATCCGACTCACAAACGTTCAGCTTTTTATGAATTCTGAAGATGCTAAGGATAAAAGAGCTACAGATGCCATAAAAATAAAGGGAGTAAATGGACTGAAGATTCGGGATCTATCGGTGAACTGGGCCATAGACGTAACGGAAGAAAAATGGCGAAGCGCACTTGTTTTGAAGAATATATCAGATTTCGAAATAAATTCTTTCTCCGGACGCCAGGGATTAAAGAATGGAAAAGATCCGGCCATTCTTTTGGATAATGTTACAGACGGTACCATCTTGGATTCGCGTGCAACTGAAGGCACCAACGTCTTTATACACCTTCAGGGGAATACAAGTAAAGAAATTACCCTGAGAGGTAACAATAAAAAGAAGGCAAGAAAGGATATTTCATTTGGGGATGAAGGATTGAGGAAATCTGTTGACTTGTATTAGAAGTCTTTTGAGATTTTGGCGATTTAAATTAGCTAATATTTATAATGTTAAATATAATTAATGTATTGCTCGAAAATAAATGGTTTCCTGTTTTCTTTCGGATTGTGACGTTTGTTTCTTTCCTTGTATTAATTGCAATTGGTTTTTCAGGGTATACTCAGGATAATACATTTTTAAGGCAACTCAGCAGAACAAATTTGACATCCATCTTTGTGTGGAGGCTCTGGTGGCCAATGATAATTTTATCTGCTATCATCTTTGGCAGGGTCTGGTGCATGGTGTGTCCAGTTGAAATGGTCACAACTTTTTTTGCCAAAATCGGCTTTAAGCGTAAACGACCACAATGGATTCTTTCTGGTTGGGTAATTACTTTGTTTTATGCAATTATTGTTATTGTTGGAGTAACAATTTTACAAATAGATTTAAACCCAAATTTAACGGCATTTTATTTATTAATTATTATTGGGATTTCTATTATCTCGGGTTTGATCTTTGAGAAAAATACTTTCTGCCGGTATATTTGCCCTATTGGTTATTTACTTGGTCTTTTTTCAAAAATGGCAATATGGGGTTGGCGAGTGAAAAGGAAATCTGTTTGTGAAACTTGCAAGGACAAATCGTGTATTAATCGTGAATATACCTACCAACTAAATTATAAAAGTTGTGGTGTTGATTTAATTCCTGCCGAAATAAACGATAACAATCATTGTTTATTGTGTGCAGGATGTCTGAAAACTTGTAAAACATATCAAACTAACACTAATTTTTTACGTCCCAACCCTTCTATTGTAAAATTGGGATTTGCAAATGATTTATTGCAAATTAAACCATTACTCATAGTCGAATGGGTTTTCTTATATTTCTTGTGTGGGCACCTGATTGACGAAATAACTGAATTTCAGTTTATTTCCGATGTTTACGTTTTATTAGTTCCAATGAATATTTCAACTTATTTAAATATATCGGCAGGCATTGGGAAAGACATCATAACGTCAGTGTATTTATTTTTCTTATTGCCGGTAATGTTGTGGATTTTGCCCTACCTACTGATTTTATCAGTTCGGATGCAGATTTCCTTACGTAATTATTTAAAATATTTCAGCCAAATATTTCTTCCGATAATAATATTTCTATTTATAGGCTTAATTATTATGGAATTTGCAACAAAGTTACCTTATTATAAATACATTTTACATGATGTAAAAGGGATAGATACAATACGGGCAATTTTAACTAGGCAGATTGAAGTGTCGCAACTACCTTATTGGACACAATGGGTCTTTCCAATTTCCTTATTGTTAGCAGTAATTGTTGGTATTTTTATTAGTTTTAAAGTTATCCGGCAGTTAGCGCTCAAATTTAAGATACAACATAAAAAACCATTTTTATATATCTTACCTTTCATTTTTGTTCTTGTTTTTTTTGCTGAGGTGTTAATATATAGATGTTTTTAAATAATGTGTTAATTCCTCGTGTCTGTCGAAAATAAATATTTAAGTGACTAATAGTGATTTTATATTTTATAATTCTTCTACAACAATTTATTAAATTTTATAATTATGAAAAAAGGAACGTTTTTTATTTTGAGTGTCCTGCTTATTTCAGTATGGTCACAATATCCGGGCTGGACCCAGCAAAAGCGTATGAAACCAGATAACATTATTGTTAATGAAAATGCAAAACAAGGAACTACCGATTGGATACTTACAAAAGTTTTACGACATGCAGATGAACCCTACGATAAAGGTTGGCACCGACGAACAGAAATTGAAGGTTACGTTTCGCACATGAGCATCAAAACAGGTGACTCATTAAGTATTTATGTAAGCACCAATCCGGCAGTCGATTATAAGATTGATATTTATCGAATGGGTTATTACAGTGGTAAAGGTGGACGTCATATGACCACTCTCTCGCCTTTAAAGGGACTGGCAAAGGGAATCACTCAGCCAACACCGGTTGATGGCTTATATCATATGATGGAATGCAATTGGAAAGTTTCAGCCAAAATAAAGATTCCGGAAGACTGGGTGAGCGGGGTTTACTTAGGCAGGCTAAGCGTGTGGAGAGAGACCGAAGCAGAAGCTTATTTCATATTCGTTGTTCGTGATGACCGAAAAGCTGATCTCTTGTTTCAGGTATCTGATTTTACATGGCAGTCATACAATAGGTGGCCTCAATGGCGCTCTATGTATGACTCACCGAATAATCCATGGGGATCTAGAAGTGCAGAAACGTATGCAGCAGGTTTTGATCGTCCTTATGCGATTTTTTGGAACGGTTTCCCGGCAGGTTTTGAACCTCTCACTAATGGATCGGGCGAATTCCTTATGACCGAGTACCCGCTGGCTTTCTGGCTTGAAAAAGAAGGATATGATGTTTCATATATATCACAGATAGATGTTCATAATGACGGACCAAATTTACTAAGGGGCAAGGTCTATTTATCAGTGGGTCACGACGAGTATTTGACCGAAGAGTGTTATTACAATATTCTGAAGGCAAGAGATGCAGGGGTTAATCTCGCATTTTTTTCCGGTAATTCTGTTTCTGGAAGAGTCGAGTTGTTGGCGGGAAAAGGTGGCCGTCCTGATCGTGGAATGAGATATATTGGACATGTTACCGGTAATTTGGATGAAGTTGAGTTGATGGGAGCTACATCATATGGTGTTGGTATGGCTGATTGGACTTGTGTCACTCCTGATCATTGGGCTTTCGAAGGTACTGGTATGAAGAAGGGTGACTTTGTTCCTCAACTTGTTGGATGGGAGTTTCATGGGGCACCCCTTGCAAAAAACCATAAGGATCTTGTAGTTCTTGCCCAAGGCCCTGTAACAAATTATAATGGGGAACCAAGTAAAAGAGCGAGGACATATGAGACTACAATTTATACTGCTCCAAAGGGGAACTATGTATTCGATGCAGCAACTTGTTGGTGGACCAAAGTTCTTTCGGCTCCGCCCGCATATATAAATCCCCCATTCATTGATCATTTTAAGCAAGGCGACGAGCGCGTCCGTCGGATTACAAAGAATATCCTTGACCGAATGATCTCAGTAGAGATAAGGAAATGATCAGAAAAACCCTAAAACTTTTTAACTAAATTTCTAGAGTAAAAGATGCATCTGTTTGATAAAGTGCATTTAATCAGTGTGTTAATACAATTAATAAACACTCATCCAACAGATGCAAAACAAAAATAATAAGATTATAGAATTTTGGGTAGGGAAAGCGTCTGAAAATGGACTTCATTGATTATCTATCGATTAACGAGCTGCACGGGATTAAAGGTATTTTCAAAACTTACGGGCACCGGGCATCGGAAAGCTGATTGGTGGGTTGTTCCCGACGATAAAACAGAATGCTATGAAGTTCAGCATGACCTAAATTATGCTGGCTGTTGTGTTAGCATTTATGTCAGATGTGCATCGGATGAGCAGAATAGAGAATTTTACCTTCGATCCATTGGTACAATATTTATTGATCTTGAAGGAAGGTATCAATTAAGATACATTAGCCGGTCGGTTGCTCCGTTGCCCCGAAGAAAACAGAAAATCTTTTTTCGGGCAGGTAGTGATTATTTAAATAGACGGTTATTTTATTTACTTGAAGATAAAGGCCACGATGATTTAGTAAAATTTAAATATTAAAATCTAATAAAATGAAACACGCACACATTGGCACTTACGGATCATTTAATAAATTTAAATGGTTACAGATTCGAATTGTATTTGTTTTATTGATATTTACTCAAATATTATTAATGACCCAAAGTTTATTGTCTCAGGATAATATTATTTCTACAAATGATGGATATACACTGGAGAATGAAAATATTAAAGTATTATTGGGAAAGGACAAGCCAGTAATTTATAAATATGTTTACAAGGTAAATAATGGTGTTTTACTTGGTAATCCGCAGAATTTTGCTCCCGAGGTACTAATTTACGAGGATGCAAAAAGTATATTAAAGAGCAAAACAAATATTTCATATAAGCCGGTCAGCAGTAAAAAGAATGTAACTTACCACGCCAGTATTACTTATGACGATAAACCTGCTGTTGAATTCGACCTTGGATACACTTTAACGGATAATGATTTAAATATTGAATTTAATAATGTGGTTGAACACAGAGATTTTTATTTGATACACATTCAATTGCCAGGTTTGATTACTGTAAAAGCTGATGAAAGTGTAGCAAAATTAACAATACCTGCCGACGCTGGCCGATTGATAGATGTCAATAATACGGGCACAAAAGATTTTGAATATGAAATCGATTGGCGGAACCCAATACTAGCAGGGTTTGCTTACAACTCAAAGACAATAGGTATCCTGGATACCAAATCAATTGAGAACCATACTATCGCCAGTGTTTATGAAAGTGATGGAATCAAATACGGATCTTTCTCTATGAAAATGATGCACCGATTAAAAGAATATGATCTTGAAGAGTTTGGTCCTAAAGTTCCGGCAATCGATCCGAAATACCTGCTAAAGGTACAGGATTCATGTAAAATAACCGTTTCAATTGTTGGCGATTACGATAAAAATGGGGAAGTTTCATGGGTTGATGGAACAAAACTCCTTAGAGATAAAGTGGATGCAACTCCAAATCCTTATTATTTAAATAAGTCTTTTATCCGGACATTCGTCGATCGGCCACCTACAAAACGTGATTCAACAGGAACAACTGAAGAATTGAGATTTGAAGAGGTACTCAAAAGGATAAAAGAATTTGCTGTTCAAACCGATTCAGCGGCTTGCATAATGTATCTCCTAGGATGGCAATACGAAGGGCATGATTCAGGTTATCCTTCTGTCGATAAAGTAAATGAAAACCTGGGTGGATTCGATGGGCTGGTAAAATTGATCCAGGAAGCAAAAAAATACAATGTCAACGTTACTTTCTACGATAATTATGATGATTCATACCCAAACCATCCCGGATGGGATCCGGACATGATATGTAGGGATGCACAAGACAACCTTATGAAAGGAGGAGTTTGGGAAGGAAACCAATCTTACCTGATAAGCAGTTATAAATACGTCATGAAATCAGGATTAGACAGGGTACGTTTCACTTTGAATAAATATCCGATCGAACGAGCCTATTTTATTGATGTCCTTGCGGGTGGTTACAATAACGGCCGGAAATACGATTTTAACCCTGAAAGTCCTGCAGGAGCGGTAAAAAATTTTGAAGGCAAGCTTATGATCATCAATGAATTCAATAAACACGGGGTGGATGTGGCCACTGAAGACTTTACTGGCTTTTTTGTAGGTCATGTGGGAACATTCGGCGATATAATAGCATTTAATGACACCTATTTCAAGGGCGAGGAACAAATTCCGATGATACCCTTCATATACCATAGCAAAACCAGTTTCGGGATGAAAATTAGTAATCGGTCGCTCTATACAAAAACGTTCCTTTATGGTCAAAGAGCCCAAAAGTTAACCAACAAACGTAATCCTTATGCCCCAGCCGAATATATTCTTGACGCTTTGCCCAAACAAAAACTTTATGGGAAGGCCATGAAATCATATCGTAAAAATGGCGATCAGGAGCAAGTTGTTTATGAAGACGGAAGTACTGTTGAAATAGATGTGAAAGCTGACAAATATACAGTGGCATTGGGAAATGGGGCAGTGATTGCCAAAAATTACACCAGTTTTGTTCCAATAAAGAAAAATGTTTTCATGGCCTGTAGCAGAGATGGAGGACTGTTCAGTTATCCACTTCCAGAAGGATGGTCAAGCGAGAAGAGAATTCAGGCCTTTAAGATAAATGGTGATGGCAGCCAAATCAATATTCAGTTTAGGTTAATTGATAAGAATTTAGAATTTAATACAGAGGCCAATATTCCTTATAAAGTTATTTATTACTGAATTTAACACTTACAAAAATGATTGCAAAATTCAAAAATGTCAGACGAAGCCTGTTTATTACGTATACAATTGTACTTATTCTTTCACATGGAATAAACCTTTATGGTCAGGTTAAAATATCTGAACAAAAGTGGATTATCCCAACTTATAAAGTGAACCCACCAGACAAAAATCCAATGTTTTTTAAAGGGGAAGTATACCAGGGAGCATCTAAATACATATATCCCTATAAGTTAAACGATAACCTGACAAACGAAAAAGTTGATATGCCATGGAAAGCCCTGATACTTGAAAATGAATACATTAAATTGTGTATAACTCCCGAAATCGGAGGGAAACTCTATTATGGGACCGATAAAACAAATGGCTATAATTTCTTCTATAAGAACAATGTAGTTAAACCCGCCAATATTGGCATGTTGGGTGCATGGGTTTCAGGCGGAATTGAATGGTGCGTTATCCACCATCACAGGGCTTCTACTTTCCTTCCGGTAGACTACGAATTGGTTGAGAATGAAGATGGAAGTAAAACTGTCTGGATAGGTGAAATCGAGCCTCGTCACCGGATGAGATGGACCATTGGTATTACTGTTTTCCCGGGAAAATCTTATTATCAAACAGAAGTTAAAATACATAACCGTACACCTTTCACGAATTCACTTTTATATTGGGCAAACGTGGCAGTGAACGTGAACAATGACTATCAGGTTATATTTCCGCCAAGTGTTGATAATGTAACTTATCATGCAAAAAACAGCTTTGCCCACTGGCCAGTCTCTCATGAAATTTATAACAGAAGAGATTATTCCAAGGGGGTGGATATTAGCTGGTGGAAAAATTCGCCTGCCTCAATTTCATTTTTCGCAAACGATCTGAAAGAAGATTTTATGGGAGGTTATGATCATGGAAAAGAATCCGGGACTGTTCAGATCGGAGATCATAACATTGTGAAAGGAGCTAAATTGTGGGAATGGGGATCAGGGTCAAATGGCCAGGCCACTGAGGCTAAGCTGACAGAAACAGATGGTCCTTATGCAGAGATTATGGTGGGTGCATTTTCCGATAATCAACCGGATTATAGCTGGATAAGACCCTATGAAGTGAAAAATTTTAAGCAGTATTGGTATCCGGTTAAAAATATTCAGGGTTTTAAAAACGCCAATCTGAATGGCGCTGTAAACCTTGAAAAAAGAGATGGGAATAATGTTTTCTTAGGGTATTACTCAACCCAAAAAATTGCAAATGCAAAAATATTGCTCAAAAATAAAGGCAATGTTATTTTCGAGAAAAACATGGAAATTTCACCGGAAGTAACTTTTACCGGAACAATTAAGATTGATGGCACATTTGACCTGACCGACCTGTCAACTGAAATGATAAATGCTGATAACAATGAGAAATTAATTTCCTATCAGCCAGTTAAGATGGAATACAAAGAAGCTCTTCCTGAAATTGTAAAACGCCCGGTAGCACCTGAAGAAATTAAAACAGTTGAAGAACTATTTTTGACCGGACAGCGCATTCAGCAGTTTTATAATCCTACTTTAAATGCGATGCCATATTACGAAGAAGCATTGAAACGCGACCCTTCCGATATTCGGACAAATATCGCTGTTGGTAAAAAAGCTCTTAAAAATGGCGATTATTTAAAAGCACGGTCATATTTTACGACGGCGATCAAAAGGATTACCAAAAATTATACCCGTCCTTTAGATTGTGAAGTTCTTTATCTGCAAGGGATTACTCTTAAAGCGTTGGATCTTTATTCGGAAGCGATTGATACACTTTACAGAGCAACATGGGATTATGCATGGCATTCAGCAGCTTATCTTGAGCTGGCGCGAATTTCATGCGAACAAGGTGATTTTGTAAAAGCCCTTGGACAAGTTGAAGAGTCTTTATCAACCAACCTCAAAAATAATAATGCCATCAACTTGAAGGCTTCAATTTTACGAAGACTGGGAGACCTGGAAGGTGCAAAATCAACGCTTGCTGCCCTGTTAAAATCAGATCCGCTTGATTTTAGGGCATGCAACGAAAGTTACCTGATTGCAAAAGAGAAAGGAGATATAGTTTTAGCGGAAAAAAGTCTGGCTTCATTAAATAAAAAAATGCGGGATTTCGATCAAAATTATCTGGAAATCAGTGTTGAGTATCTGAATGACGGTCTATTGTCAGAATCGGAAGATATGCTTCACCGCTTCAAAGGCTCGAATCAACTGGTTGACTATTACCTGGGATATATCAGCGATAAGAAAGGAAATAAGGAACAAGCGGCAAAACTGTTCAAAGCCAGTTCTGATCAAGATGTGGACTATTGCTTCCCGTATCGCCTCGAAACAATCAAAATTCTGGATAAAGCTTTGGAATATAATGCGAAAGATGCAAAAGCACATTATTATATGGGAAATCTGTTGTACGACAAACAACCTGAAAAAGCCATTAAATACTGGGAGAATGCAGTCAAATATGAACCAACGCTGGCTATCGCCTACCGAAACCTTGGCTGGGGATATTTCAGAAATAATAAGGATGTTCCAAAAGCCATTTCTGCCTACGAGAAGGCAATTGCTAATAAAAGCCGCGACCCTGTTTATTATGCTGAATTAGATCCGCTTTACGAAATGGACAATGCCTCCATTGAAAAAAGATTAGCTCTTTTTGCGTCAAGTCATGAGGTTGTGAAAAAACAAGACGATTCATTTGTACGTGAAATTAAAGTGTTAACTCTTGGGGAAAAAGCAGATAAAGCAGTTGAATATTTAAGCAACAAATTTTTTAGTTATCGTGAAGGTAGTTCAATTGTAAGGAACATCACGGTTGATGCCCGTCTGATGTTGGGAAAAAAATACATGGAAGAAAAAAAATACGATGAAGCATTGAAGCAATTCCTTGAAGCGAATATTCTTGGGGAAGACTCTCAGGACGACAGCAGATCGGGAGACATGAGGACACCCCAGGTTGAATATTTCATTGGTCTTGCCTACGAAGCTCTTGGGGAAAAAGATAAAGCAAAATCTTACTTCGAGGGATCAGCAAATAAAAAGGTGCGGGAATCGAGCTATATTTCATTCTATCAAGGACTAAGCTATCTGAAACTTGATAACAAAGAAAAAGCAAATGAACTATTCAATATGTTAATTAAAAATGGGGAGGAGCAGATTAACAATGGAGATGATGTTAATTTCTTTGCCAAATTTGGAGAGCGTGACAGTAAAAATGTGCTAATGTCGCAGGCATACCTATTGAAAGGGATTGGCTATAAGGGTCTTGGCGAACTTGTAAAAGCAAAAGAGAATTTGGATAAAGCCCTCGAATTTTCAAATAGTAACTTGTGGGCTAAACTGGAATATTAAAATTCAGATATCTGTTTTAACTAATCTGAATTAATTATTAACTCATTAAAAATAAAATGTACAAAATATCGACCACTATAATGATCGTTACGTTTATTTTGACAGGATGTATCAAGCCTGTAACGTATAAGGGTTTAAGCAGTGATTTAATTCATGCTCAAAAAGATACGATTCTCACGGATAGCATCATTTATCATCAAGTCAGGATTGATCAAAAAGGAGGTATACTTCCTTGGCGTTCTGCCAACTTAGGCGAATCGTATGATGTTGCTCTGAGCCAGTTATGGAGCTTCTGGAAAAACATGGAGGTTGATTCTAATGGGATGAAATATTACATGAACCATCAGGTTTGGCATCCAAATCATGATAAAAGGGGACTTGGCGGCGACCAGATCATGATGACACTATCTTCATGGGACTTATACTATAATTATACAGGAGACAAATCCATTATTGACAACATGAAATACATGGCTGATTACTATCTGGCCAATTCATTATCATCGCCGGATTGTCAATGGCCGAATTTACCTTTCCCATATAACATGAATGTTGAGTCGGGTATTTACGATGGCGATATGATCATAGGCAAGGGTTATCTGCAACCAGATAAAGCTGGCTCATTCGGCTTCGAATTGGTTAAACTTTATAAAAAAACAGGCAATGAAAAATACCTGGGCGCAGCGGTTAAAATGGCAAATACACTGGCAGAAAAAGTACAGTTAGGCGATAATGATAACTCGCCTTGGCCCTTTAAAGTGAATGCTGAAACTGGAGAAACCGGGGTTTTAATATTAGATCAGGAGATTTGGTTTGAAGGAATGGATAAAAAATTTGCAACATCTGATCAAAGGAAAATAAAGTCAGCCTATACGACCAATTGGACGAGTACCCTAGGTTTGTTTACCGAATTGATAGATTTAGGGAAAGATCATTCGGATGCCTACAAAAATGCGTTTGATATAACCATCAACTGGTTAAATACCTATCCTTCAAAAACGAATAAATGGGGACCATTTTTTGAAGACATTCCAAGATGGTCAGATACACAGATAAACGCAGTAAGTTATGCTATGTATTTATTAGAGAACCCTGAATTAGACGTTTATTGGAAAGAAAATGTAAACAACATTTTTCAATGGGTTCATAAGGAACTTGACGATAATCGATACAGTAAATATGGAGTGATTTGCACCGATGAACAAACAGCTTACCGTCAACCTGGAAATAGCCACTCTTCACGTCAGGCATCAACAGAGTTAATGTATTGGAATAAAACCGGTGATACTACCTATGTCCGTAACGCGGTTCGAATGTTAAATTGGGCTACCTATATGGTAGATAATGAAGGCAAAAACTTTTATCCTACCAACGCCATTTGGATGACCGATGGATATGGCGACTATACTCGTCATTATCTTCGTGCCATGGCTGCTGCACCTCAACTGGCTCCCGAAAATTCGGATCATTTATTAAGTACATCCTCTGTCGTGAAGAGTATTGATTACCTGAATACAAGTATTTCCTATTTAACCTTTGATAATACTTCCGAAGAACTTTTTAGGCTGACATCAAAGCCCAAAGAGATTAAAGTAAATGAAACTATATTAAAAGAAACTGCTGACAATTCTTCTGAAGGATGGATATGGCAAACGCTTGATAAAGGCGGAGTATTAAAAATTAAACATACAAAAGGTAGTAAAATTGAAATTAATAGATAAAACTAAAATGAAATCAAAAAAATTATTTTTCATCCTATCGTTTTTAATTACCGGCACGCTTATAGTTGGGCTGACTAATTGCAGCGAAAAGTCGGCAGAAACAAAATGGGAACTTTCTTCCCCTGATAATAACCTACGAATAGTTGTAGAATCCAATGAAAATAGATTGTTCTATTTTGTAGAAAAAATCAAAGATGGTAAATATGTTACTTTAATTGAAAAATCACCGCTTGGAATCGTTCGTAAAGATGGAGATTTTAGTAGCAACCTTGCTTTTCAATCAAAAGGTGATATTAGAATCATTGACGAACAATATCAAATGTTAACCGGAAAACAATCCATCTGCACAAATAATGCACTGGAATTGGTTTTGAATTTCACGAATGAAAACCAATCTAATATGGAATTGGTCTTGCGGACTTATAATGATGGAGTCGCCTTCCGTTATCTTTTTCCGGAAAATTCAAATGAAACTTACTGGGTAACTAATGAAATCACTGGTTTTAAAATCCCGTTGAATGGAAAAGCATGGATAATGCCTTATGACGAACCTTCGGAATGGGGACCTGCCTATGAAGGGTATTATACCAATGCAATTGACATTGGTTCACCTTCAGATAATGCGGCGGGCTGGGCTTTTCCACTATTGTTTAACACCCAGGAGTCATGGATTTTGATTACTGAAGCAGGCATAGATACTTCTTTCTATGGCTCTCATATCCAGCAACAGGCTGAAAATGGATTATATAATATTGCACTTCCAAATGCAGGCGAAGGATTGGGTACTGGCACTGTGGAGGCATCGTCTAAATTGCCATGGGCAACTCCCTGGAGATTAATTGTAATTGGTGAAACACCGGCAACAATATTAGAAAACAACCTGGTTTATAATTTAAGTGAACCCTGCAAGATAAAGGATATTTCGTGGATAAAACCTGGAAGAGTATCATGGAGTTGGTGGTCGGATCATACAAGTCCGATAGATATTAATAAATTAAAACAGTATGTCGATTTATCAAAAGATATGACCTGGGAATATTCGCTTGTTGATGCCAATTGGAATATTATGAAAGTTGGAAATATCGAAGAGTTGAATAAATATGCAAAAGCAAAAGGAGTGGGACTACTTTTATGGTATAATTCCGGAGGGCCGCATACCAGCGTAACTGAACAGCCTCGCGACAAAATGAACGACAGGATAATTCGTCGGGCTGAAATGAAAAAATTACAGGAGTGGGGCATAAAAGGTGTAAAGATAGATTTCTTTCAGAGTGATAAACAAAATGTAATGAGTCTTTATCCGCAAATATTGAGTGATGCAGCTGATTTTCATTTGTTGGTTGATTTTCACGGTTGTACATTGCCACGTGGATGGGCACGTACTTACCCGAATCTGATGTCGATGGAGGGTGTCAAAGGGGCTGAACAATATGGTGTGGATACTAAATTTGCCGAAAATGCCTCTGTCTACAGTACAATTGAACCCTTTACCCGCAATGCAGTTGGTTCTATGGATTATACACCGGTAACATTTTCGGATTATAGTGAGAAAACGGCACACACAACCACAAATGCTCACGAATTGGCCTTGTCAGTTGTTTTTGAGAGTGGGTTGCAACATTTTGCTGATCGGGCAAGTGCCTATAAATCTGTTCCTGATTACGTTCAGGATTTTTTGAGAAATGTTCCGGTTACCTGGGACGAAACAAAATATATTTTCGGTAAGCCAGGAGAAGATATTGTTTTGGCCAGAAAGAAAGGGAACACCTGGTACGTAGCCGGTATAAATGGAGAGAAAGAAACTAAATCAATATCTTTTACTTTATCTTTTATTAAAAAAGGTAATTATGATATTAGCTTGATTATGGATGGATCAGATTCGAAAGAGTTTAAAACCATCCAAAAGAAAATTTCCTTTGGCGATAAATTAAACGTGAGTATGTTACCCAAAGGCGGATTTGTAGGATTAATAAAAGAAAAAGATTGAAAAAAAAATCTCAATTCTGGACTATATTAGAAATCAATAGTCTATATTTTGATATAATTTAGAATTTAATGGATTAGAAAAAGTTATTGGGGTGAGTTTAAAACTCGCTTCCTTGAACTTTTAAGAGAAGAGATGATGGTGCTCATAATGCTTGAAGCCTCAGGTTTTATGAGCACGTCTTTAGAATGACTGAGCAGTCTTCGCTCATACTAAAATTCATTAATTATCGGAACTCAGGAAACCTGCATGAGCTTAACTGTACTTTGTCGTTTTCAGGTTCTCAGCCATTCAGACTTTTGTACTTAATGGTCACAATAGGATAAGCATTACCGTCAATAGTCCGTCTCTTTTCCTGGTAAACTGATTATTTCATTGGAAGCATTATAAATTTCTTTTATGGTGCCTGAATTTGCATCGTTGCAGCTGCACACAAAATTTGGTGACGCCATTCCGTAACTTCTTTTAAAACATTCTTTTTTAGCAATTGCATCAGCTTCATCTTTTGTCTTGGCAAGACCCCATCCATACGCTATTCCAACATTTTTTCCGGCACTGAAACGATATGCAACGCAACCAGTTCCTGAATAAGAAAGAACAACAGTACCTTTTCCACCTTTCTTGTTGCATTCTTCTACTGCACTTTTTTCAGCTTCAGACAAAGTTGAATAATTTGCTGCCAAACCATTATAAAATCCGTTACTTCGATCAATAGCTAATGCGCCATACTTTGTGGCAAGAGACTTAGTTTTGGTAATTGATTTATTAACAGAAGTAGTATTTATCTGTGCATAAATATTGGTTGATAATATTGGAAGCATTAAGATTAATGTTGACAAACTTAAATTTTTAATGATTTTCATAATTATTATATTTAAAAATTTACCTGATCATTTGGCTTTCCACTATCGCTTTTTTTTAAAAATGTGTTGCCTGATTCAACTTATTTTATGTCACATCGGATAGTCATCCTTTGTTTCAACCTCCGGGTTGTCTTTTTTTTGTCCGAATCGCATTTCTCATATAAATGCATTTGCTTATACAATAGCTTGTAAAGTTATCAAAAATACAAGCAAAATACATCTTCTTATCCATAATTAGTTTTCAAACATCCAACAAAATCAAACTTGTACCTTACGTTAAGAGATAAACAACTATATTAAAAGTTTCGACATATCTGTGTAGAGTGAATCGGCTGTCATCCATTGCTTTGTTGAAATCATTGTACCAATCCAATATGTCATCAAGATAATACCAAAGTAAGAATTGTGTGCTCAAAACTCAAAACATCCTGATTCAGAATGCTTTCTGCTGAATTTGGGATGCTTTCTGTTTGTTACCTTGGTGATAAATCCGGGTTGGAAAACAATCCTTCCCAAAAGCAAAACTCTGCTTCTTTTGTCTGAAAACCTGAACCAACAATTGTGTTGTCCTTTTCATCCAACCTGCAAAAAAATGATGCATGAATAAAATTTTGCATTATATTTACTAAGAATCTCTGCAATCTTTTCTTAAAATATTTGTGGCATTTCACCCGGTTGAGCCATAAGTTGCACGTGTATTTCCTGATATTCTATTCTTAAATTTTCCCGAATAAATTATTCTCCATATTCTAAAGCTAAAACTCAATTATTTAACACACTATTAAAGCCAGGATGTTTATCCAAAAAAATGAGTGATTTAACCATGCACATCATTTAAATTGAAGATAATACCAAAATGTATTCCTCCCTGCTTTTGTCATTTCTTTTTCAATCCCTGATTTGTTTTCGCCATTATTAAGATTATAAGTTGTTAAATATTGTATGAAACGCAATTCGGTTTCGGGGCTTATGGTAAGTCCACCAAGATCAGGTATTTCTTTATTTAAATTTATGAATTCTACAACGGCTTCCTCAATATGCCTTGGAATATAGTTATAACCCATCCGTTTCATTTTTTTGACTTCATTAACAACTGCTCCAAGGTCTTTTTCGAGCAGTAATCGGGCAATTTTGTACTCAAAGGCTCTTTTATTATCAGGGTTTGCCATCAATATTAATTCAATATTTTGCACATCATTCGACCTGACGAAAAAGTCTTTTTTAGGGAGCAATCTGATTTTCTCACCTAACTCAGGATCAGAATTAATCAATGCCGGATTATAAAGCATCTTTTCGTTATTTTTTGCCCAACTTCTGTAGTGAAACGTCTTTTTTAAAATGTTAAAATATCGCTCAGCAATCTTATAATTTCCGTTGATAAGTTCAGTTTTAATAAGCAATTTGATATTCTCGGGCCTATATCCATATCTTACCATTGATTCATAGGCCAAGTGATGAACCTCGCTAATCAGGCCAATTGTATAGTAAAAGTATATAGACCTGTTAATGTGTTCGTTATCACATAGTAATGACAGTGACTCGGCGCCAAAATCCTGGCGGCCAAAGAACAATCTGTCACACAATTGGCCTTTGTTGGACAAAGCAAGATTATAATAGCATTGCTCAATTGCATCTGTTGACGGGGAGCTTTCGTGTTGTCTAATAATTGCATCCCAGTTCTGCTCACATACGGATTTTTCAAGATGAATTAAATTTGCAGAGCCTGGATCATCCTGTTTTAACAATAAGAATACAGTTATTGAGAAAAAAGTCATAATCGTAACTATTGGGATAATTTCTGCCAGTATCTTATGTACTTTAATTAAACCGGAGGCTTTTACAGACAAAGGAAATAATATAAGATATCCGCAGAGAATGTAAAAAAAGGCCGGAAATAGGGAGATGTGGGGAATAGGTAAGGGATAAAGTAAAAGATGATCAATAGGTTGCAGGAATAAAACTTCTTTAAATACGATGAATGTTAAAAGAACAATTACACTCAAAAAAACAGTTAGAAAATACCTTAGTTTCCGTTTTGTATAAATGATGATATACATTATGTACATTCCCAGATAAATCCACGCAAAGGATCCAACCACATAGAAAAATACCGGGAATAAAACTAAGATAATTAATCTGAGTCGCTTTACCTTCGAAAAAACAGAAAATAAAAAATAAAGTGTTACCAATAAAAATCCGAGGTTGTAATGCATAAAATGATCAAATTGCTTCTGCGATAGGAGTAATAAACATGATGGCAATAATATGATTAATAATGAAAATGAACCGTCAGCAGACAATTGCTTATTTATTTTAATAAGAACAATATAAAGCAGGATAAGCATGGAGGAGACTATTAAAGATCCATAAGAAGAGTTATAATAACCCTGAGTTAAGAAATTACCTGCGTATTCAAGCAATCCACCTGGTTTTATTGCAAATCTTTGAAGATATTCACTTGAAAAAATAAACAACGATTTATACTCCTGATAAAAAAATATACTATTGTCAATCCAATAAAAATAGGTAAAGGAAATAAGAAAAAATATAGCAAGTGAAAAATAAACTACAAACCGTTCTGTTATTTTCCCTTTCAAAAGAATTTTATTTAACATCATATAAAAGCATTGTCTTCTTTCATTATAGCATTCTTTGCAATTTGATATTCAGCGCACCTGATTATTATTTTTTCCCAATCCATATGGCTTTTACTGATTCTTTTTTCGAAGCCCGGGCAAAATCACGTGGTCCTATACTGATCTTACCGGTAACAAATTCTGGTTTGTTAAAGGTTTTCTCCATCCTTTTGTACAGAGTAGGATCTTTCTGTGGTAAAACAAATGGTTTTCCAACATTATCAGGGGAGCCAAAATATGCGAAATATGGTCTGGCCGTTAAGCCATCTCCCCTTTTGCTGCTGAAAACCAGCCATCTTCCGTTTGACGACCAGGAGTGATAACTTTCCGTTTCGTTACTGTTAAGGTTCATTCGATCAACCTTTCCATTTTGCAGGTTAAGAAGATACAAGTCTGCTTCTTTGTGCCAGATAGAAAATGTGCCATAGTCATGAAGAGTAAAGACAAGGTATTGACCATCTGGTGAGATAGCTGGGAAAGAGACACTTTTATTTATTGCGAGGGCATTAAAGACCACCTCAGTTTTACCAAATACCCCTGATATCTGATCAAAAGACTTCCTTACCAAATCATATTTAACCTGCCTGTAATCAAAGCCCGCTTCAACCTGATTTGTTCTGCAATAGTAAAGATAATCACCACCCGGGGACCAACAGGGGAATGTTTCCATATATTTTACTGTATCGTTCTCTCCACTTGCCAACATTTCATTCTTGTCAAAGTCATAAATAACGAGTGAGGCAGAAAGATCATAAGTTTCAATGTTTTTTTCAGGGCGCATGTGTACTGCCAGAATTATCTTATTTGATGAAAATGCCACGTATTTGCCAGTAGGATGCCAGGATGGATAAACAGCATTGCCAGGCATATTTTGTGTTTTTAATTCTCTCCTTGTCACTTTCTCTCCATCAACAAAATAGGTTCCTGCTTTGGACCCCCGGACATGAAGCAAAAATTTGTCAGGATTGTTTTGTTTAAAGGTGTGGCAATTTACACAGTTATCTTCAAGTAATTGGTTTTCGAACAAGGATGACTCTTTGAAATCCTCTGTGGATCTTTGTACAATTTTCATTTCCGCCCACGATTCGTATCCCGGATAAAGTAAACGATAGCATAGATACTGGTCTATAGGTTCTTTGGCAATATTCATATAAATTGGATCATATTTTTCAACCTTTCCCCCTTTGACTTCTGAAAAAACCTCAATTCCAATTTTCCCCCCGTGGCTGCCTAACAGTAACTTTCGCCATGACTTTTGGGGGAAACGAACTATTCCATTCGATGATTTAACAGTTAGCTGAGTACCATTTGAAGAGGTAGCCAGGATTTTAAAGAATTTTCCTTCCTCCAGAATGATAAAATTCATTGGAGCAATATTCTCTGGAATAGTCACTCCTGAATATTCCGGTTCTATAAGCGGTTCGCGACCCAATCCCGAAATATTATTATATTTATCTGTATTACAACTTGAAAGGAAAAATATTTTAATAATTAAAACTAATACTTTGGTGTGAATTTTCGTTAGTTTCATTCCCTAAATATTTAATGGGACATCTTTTAACACTGCTTCTGTAAATTTTAATATCAATAAATTAAACGGAAAATAAGCATAAAATAATTTGGTTAAAACATTAAAAATCAGTAAAATAAAAAATTATTCCGTGAGTTTTTAATTATGATTCCTAAGCTCAAAAAATCGGTTGCGCGTCTAATTAACAGTGTATTAGAATGCGGGATTTTTGATAAGCTTAATAAATCCCGAAAGGGATTTATTAATAGCATTCATTGGCATATCTTGAGCATCAAAGGTAGCATTAATTTCTTGCAATTTGGACGATTCAGTCCTCCTTGTTTCGCGCAAACGTACGGAAATAAGTTTGAGAAAGAGTTCTTAATACATAACAAAAATTTAAATATCTGATTATCAGTAAAATAAATTCTTAAATATTTGCATATTACCCATAATATCATTATCTTACAAGGGATTACCACATCTCAAAGTAAGAAATATGACAGCCAGGTTAGACGCTCAAAGTAGTGAATCAGTATCGATTTTCCATGAGCTTTTAGGCTGGAATTTGGCAAGGGTAAAGTTCTTTGTTTGTTTTATTTGTGCCCCCTGTAAGGTTCAAATTGTAGGTTTTGACAAGGTATCGACTGCGTTTAATAGCGCCTCCGACACCGTTTCTTCTCTTCGCCGGATACTGCGGTTTATGGCTAAATATCACATGGATTCTGAAGTAATCGTCCTTTTGATATTCAGGTTACTGCCACTCAAGCATCCCTATCGTTTAGCTATGGATAGGGCTAATTGGAAGTTTTGAAAGTTGAATATAAACGTAATGTTGGTTGCAGTCATTTACCATTGGCTTTCTTTTATACTGATATTTAAGAGGTTGCCAAAAGCTGGTAATTCTAATACCGATAAACATTTTGAGCTGATCGAACGGTTTATCGGTCGTTTCGGAGCTCGGACTTTGGATTGTTTGAATGCAGATCGTGAGTTTGTGGGCGAAAAGTGGATCAGGTACCTCAACAATCAAAACATCCGTTATTACATCCGTATTCGTGAAAATTTCTGGGTAATTCAACCACACAATGGCAAGCGGGTGAAAGCCTCCTGGCTATTTGCCAATTTGCCATTAAACAGTTGCCGTGTTAATGAACGGTTCGTTTATGTGAACAACAACTGTGTTATCTCTCAGGCTCAAAAGTTAAGAATAAAATGAAAAAACCTGAATTGCAGATTGTTATCTCGCTCAATAATCTACGCGATGCACTGGAAACATACAAAGATCGATGGAAAATTGAATCTACTTTAAGTGCCTTAAAACAAGTGGGTTAAATTTTGAATATTCGCATTTGACAGATATTGAAAAAATTGAGAAACTATTTGCATTAGTTACAGTCGCTTTTATATGGGCTTATTTGGTTGGTGATTATTTACACCAATACGTTACACCAATTCAAATCAAAAAACATGGGAATAAGGCCAAAAGTATTATTAAACATGGATTAACATATATCGCTTCAGTATTGCTAAACTATAGTTTACAGCCTGATATACATATATTCAAATTTTTGTCATGCACTTAGTACTGTTGATTAAAATAGTTTTGTGATATTAATTAAATATTTGTAAGTTTGGGAAACTAAATGTTGAGGAATGAGTGCAAACCAGACTGATACAGACCATAATTTTTCTGACGAACTTTTCATTTTTGATCGTATGGCAGACGGAGATACGCGCGCTTTACGTTTTTTCTTTGATAAGTATTATGATAATTTATGTAATTATGTGAATCTGTACATTCATGATAAATACGTTTCTGAGGATATTGTTCAGGATATTTTTATCTATTTCTGGGAAAAAAGAGGAATTATCATGATTGATACTTCTGTTAAATCGTATTTATTTCGGGCCTCGCGAAACAAATTCCTTAATTACCTCCGAAACGAAAAAAGCCACCGGGCTATCAGAGATGAAGTTAATGCAAATAGTGTTACTTTCGTTAATCCAGATGATAACTCAATAGATTCTATTAATTTGGAAGAGATTATCAGCGCTTCAATTGAAAATCTTCCACCTCGGTGTCGGGAGGTTTATCTGTTTCATAAAATTGATGAGCTTTCTTATGAGGAAATCGCTTACAGAATGGATATTGCAGTAAAAACAGTTGAAAATCAAATGACCATTGCCCACAAAAAACTTAAGGAACAACTTGCTCCCTATTACGATCAGATATTCGTACTTGTTTTAATTGGAATATTTGAAAATATAAGTTAAAGACTGATTTCTTGCGGTTTGCTTTAGCCTTCATACCAAAATTCAATTTTTTTTTACATTTTTTTCAGATTCTTATGGGGGATAGGCATCTCTTATGTGCCTTGTCTTGTGAAAAGAACTTGTAAAAATGGCTGAAAATAGTTACAAAAGACTAATCATTAAGGAATTAAAAGGTGAAACTTCACCCGAAGAATCGCAGAAAATCGACAATTGGATCAACGAAAGCGTCGATAATCATAAATTATACAACGAATTATGGTCTGCCTTTCAACTTACTTCTGTTGATATCGATCCATTTATTTCGGATAGGGAGGCGGCGTGGTCAAAAATAGTAAGTAAAATCTCCGCCCGACCCAAAAGCGGATCATTATTTATTCAAGTTTCAAGAATAGCTGCAGCCGCCATTATCTTCTTTTTGATCGGCATTGCAGTTCAATATTCATTCACAGATAGGTTGTCATCAGATTTTTTGTCGCAATATTCAATCGTAATTGTTCCCAAAGGGCAAAAATCGATGATGATACTGCCTGACGGCTCAAGTGTATGGTTGAACTCCGGCTCAACATTAAAATACAAAAATAGTTTCAATTCCAATATTCGTGAAGTCGAGTTGCAAGGTGAGGCATTTTTTGAGGTTAAAAAAGATAAATCGAAAATGTTCTGCGTAAATATTGGTTCAACAAAAGTGGAGGTTTATGGAACTGCCTTTAATGTAAAGAATTACAAAGACGAAAAAGTCATGGAAGTGACTGTCGAAAATGGAAATGTGGGTGTTATCAGGGATGGCATCAGGTTGGCAGATCTTACGAAAGGGAAACAGGTTTTGATAAATAATGAAACCAGAGGAGTATCGCTGAACAATGTTCAGGTCGATGTAGTTACTGCCTGGAAAAACAATGAGCTTGTTTTTAATGGGACTCCATTAGAAGAGGTGATCAGTTATCTCGAAAGATGGTATGGTGTTAATATCACCATTGAGGAACAAATGAAAAAGAAACACAATTATACGTTTAAGGTGAAGACAGAATCGTTTAGAGAATTACTCGAATTATTAAAAGAAATTACGCCCTTGCAATATAAGATTGATGGTAAAAATGTGACTATCAGGTATGCAAAATAGGTTTATCAGCGCGGCTTCGCTTAAAAATAAAATTGGAATAATGGAGAAATTAACTAAAATATTGACAACTATGAAATAAAAGAGAACCGAACTAAAAAAATACAGGTCTGCCAAAGTGACAAACCTGTACATCTAACTGTATTAAATGTTTAATTATCAGCATCTTATAGTGCGTTTATTGGCGTTTATGCACTAAACCTAAGATGCTACAAAAACACATATCAAAAATATGAAAAAAAAACAACAATGCGAGGGACCGCATTTTATTAGGATCCCATTCATGAAAATCATACTGACTATGAAACTAATTGTTGTATTGATTTGCTTTTCGGGTCTTTTAAGTAGTATGGGAGAGACATATGGCCAAAACACTAAACTAACATTGAACCTGAATGGCGTCGCGGTAAAGGAGGTTCTTCAACAAATTGAGAATCAAACGGAATTCTCGTTCATGTACGATAATAACAAGATTGATGTTACCAGAAAGGTCGATGTTGTTGCCAATGAGAAATCTGTAGATTTTATTCTGACTCAGTTGTTTTCGAATAAAAACGTTAGTTATGAGATTATTGACCGTCATATTATTCTGATGCCTTCTGGTTCTCTTGAATTATCAGGTCAACAAGGCAAAAAAGTCTCAGGTAAAGTAACTGACTCGTCAGGAGCTACACTCCCTGGTGTTTCTGTTATAGTAAAAGGGACTACAACAGGGGTAATTACTGATGCAGAAGGAAATTACTCGATAATCAATGTTCCAGCGAATGCAACATTACAATTTTCGTTTATGGGTATGAAATCACAGGAAATGACTGTTGGAAATAACACAACAATAAATGTGACATTTGCCGAAGAAACAATTGGAATTGAAGAAGTCGTTGCTATTGGTTATGGCACTGCTAAAAAAGCAACTGTAACAGGTTCGGTAAGTTCAGTTGATGGAAATAAATTACAATCATCCCCTTCAATTAATTTTTCAAATTCATTGGCGGGACGATTACCCGGTTTGGTAGCTGTCAGCAGGTCAGGTGAGCCTGGAAATGATGCCGCCTTATTAAGAATCCGGGGATCAAATACATTGGGGGATAATTCTCCGCTTATAGTCGTTGACGGAATCGCAAACCGAAATCTTGAGAGCATAAACTCAGCGGATATTGAAAGCGTAACTATATTAAAAGATGCATCTGCTGCAATATATGGTGCCCAGGCGGCAAATGGGGTTGTTTTGGTCACAACGAAGCGCGGTTTGATTGGAAAGCCCAAGATTTCCGTTACACTAAATCAGGGATGGAGTATGCCTACCGTTTTACCTAAAATGGCGGATGCACCAACCTATGCACAGATGGTGAATGAAGTCCAATCATATAGAGACCGCAGTCCACAATATTCAGATGAAGAAATTCAAAAATACCGAGATGGTTCTGATCCGTGGTTATACCCCAATACTGACTGGTTTAAAGAAGTTTATAAGCCAGCATCCCTGCAAAGCAATCTAAATTTCTTGTTGTCAGGAGGATCTGACAAGTTGGCTTATTTCTTTTCAGCAGGGTACAAATATCAAGATGGCAACTATAGGAGAAGCGCTACCAACTATTCACAGGCAAATTTTCGAAGTAATATTGATGGTAAAATCTCAAATAATATTAAGATAAGTATTGATTTTTCCGGACGGCAAGAGAACAGGAATTATCCAACCCGTGACGCAGGTACTATCTTTGGTTCGGCTATGCGGAGCTTTCCTACCAGCCCTGCATATTGGCCTAATGGTCTGGCTGGTCCAGACCTTGAACGTGGCGAAAATCCTGTTATAATGGCTACAAGTGAAACAGGTTATGATAATTCAAAAAGATATGTTTTGGAAAGTAATGTGAAACTTGACGTTACAATTCCATGGGTCAAAGGTCTTTCTTTAATGGGTAATGCTTCCATTGATAAAAATTTTCAATATGGAAAACTTTGGCAAACGCCCTATTATCTTTATGGCTGGGATCGCCGGACATACGATGAAAACAATGTCCCTGTTCTTACTAAAGGGGCAAAATATTATCCTGAACCAAGGCTGACCCAAAGTGTAACTAATGGCTCCAGGTCTACATTAAATGTCCTTTTAAATTATGAACGCAGCTTTAAAAATAATAATATTAAGGTACTTGCGGGTATGGAAGGTATTCAAGGTGAATCAAGTAATTTTTGGGCATTTCGAAGATATTATGTTAGTACAGTAGCACAAGAATTGTTTGCCGGGGGTGATCTGCAAAAAGACAATAATGGATCTGCAAGTCAAAGCGCGCGTTTGAATTATTTTGGCCGTTTTAATTATAACTACAGTCAGAAATATATGGCAGAATTTGTCTGGAGATACGATGGTTCTTATATATTCCCCGCGAAAAGTAGATTTGGCTTTTTCCCGGGAATTTCATTGGGATGGAGAATTTCCGAAGAAGATTTCTGGAAAGAGAATATTCCCGCTGTTAATTATTTAAAAATTCGTGGATCATGGGGACAAACAGGTAACGACCGTATTGAAGAATACCAATACCTTTCAAGTTATGGTTTTTCCAATCCATATATTTTTAATGGAAATTATGAAGTAAAAACACTTGCCGAACTTCGGGTTCCGAATCCAGTTGTTACATGGGAAGTTGCAAATCAAACCAATATTGGTTTTGACGCACAACTGTTTGGAGATAGAATTAATTTGTCGGCAGAATATTTTAATAACCTTCGCACCAATATATTATGGCAACGAAATGCTTCTGTTCCCGCTTCAACCGGTTTATCTTTACCTCGAGAAAATATTGGTGAAGTAGTCAACAAGGGGTTTGAGTTTCAGGTTGGATATAATGGCAAGGCTCGTGACTTTATCTACAAGGTCTCTGTTAACGCTTCCTATCAGGAAAATAGTATTAAATTCTGGGATGAAACACCTGGTGTGCCCGAGTACCAAAAATCTACAGGTAGTCCTATGAATGCAAGGTTGTTGTATCATGCAATTGGAATATTTAGTGACCAGGCTGCAGTGGATGCATATCCTCATTGGGCTAATGCGCGTCCCGGGGATATTATTTTTGAAGATGTTAACAAGGATGGTGTAATTGATGGCTTGGATATGGAAAGGCAGAAAAGAACTGATTTGCCAGTATTTAATTTAGGTATAAATTTCAATCTGGTCTATAAGAATTTCTATGCCAATCTTCTATTCCAAGGTGCTTTCGGAGCTTCAACAATTCATTACAGTAATTCTGGTTTGTTTGGTAATTATTTGATGGATGATGCTGTAGGGCGCTGGACTACGGAAAATCCCAAAGCAATAAAGCCAAGAGCTTGGAATTTTTCTGAAGAATACTGGATGGCGGACTATAATATTAATAATACTTATTTTTTCAGAAGTACTGATTACCTGAGACTTAAAAATCTTGAAATAGGGTATAATATGCCGATATCTGTTAATAAAAAATTGGGAGTTGAAGGATTAAGAGTCTATTTCTCTGGGCTAAATGTCTTGACTATGACAAAACTGAAGGATTATGATCCTGAGACCAACGGTTATAGTCAATATCCACCGGTCAAAGTATATAATATAGGTATTTCTTTAACTTTTTAATAAAAACGAGATATGAAAAAATTATTTATCGTTAAAATATTCCTATGCTTTATTCTATTAATGGTATCGTGTAGTAAGGATTTTCTTGAAAAGAAACCTTTGGATGAGTTTTCCGGACTTGACGTTTTCGAGGATCCGGTCATGATGGAAGTATATGTTAATGGTTTGTATCTTGCATTGGGTAATCCTGCCGGCGGCGGAGATGGTTGCTTGAAAGCTGAATTTGTTGATGAAGCCCATGATATGTGGTTTAACTTTTTCGAATTTAATAATAGCTTACAATCTCAGGATGATCTTCATGGTTGGGGTCAAGGCGACCAGGAAAACTGGGATAAAATGTATTCTAGCATTAGAAAAGCTAATGTATTTTTTGAAAATGTTGACAAGGGGAAGTTCGATGTCACATTGGTTGATGGAGTGCTTTTGAAAGACAGGCTGATGGGTGAAGTTCATTTTTTAAGGGCATTTTATTATCACAAACTGGTAAACATGTATGGTGGTGTACCTCTGATCGAAACCTCTTATGGGTTAACTGATGAATTTAAAATCGCCCGTAATTCCTTTTCAGACTGCGTGGATTTTATTGTTAAAGAGCTAGATCTGGCTGCAAGTCTGCTTCCAATAACTTGTACCGGGAATAATAGGGGTCGTGCTACCAAGGGTGCTGCTTTAGCTCTTAAATCTGAAGTACTGCTTTATGCGGCTAGTGATTTGCATGATAATAATCCTCTGTTTTCAGCATTTTCGAAACCGGAATTATTGGGCTATACCAGTGGTAATCAACTGGAACGTTGGCTTGCAGCAGAAAATGCGGCAAAAGCAGTGATTGATTTGGGAAAATATAATCTATACAAGGCAAATCCCGCTCCTGGGGACAATATTTCTCAAAATTATTCTGATATTTTCCTTTTACCCGAGACAGAAGAAGATATTTATGTCAGATTTTTTGTGGACAAGTATCGTAATAATTTTGGAAATACCCTGGTACTTTCATCTGGTCCTAATGGTTATCATTTATACGGTCAAAATACCCCAACAGGTAATCTGGTAGACGATTATGAAATGATAAATGGAACCCCATTCAACTGGAATAATCCAGCTCATAACGTAGAACCCTTTAAAAATCGTGATCCTCGATTTTATAGTACAATTCTTTATGATGGAGTAAAATGGATACCTCGCAACACTGATGGTATTGCTATTGATCCGATTGGTATTGTTCAGACTGGTACCTGGGAAGTATGGAACAGCACGACTAATAAAATGGAAGAGGTTTTCGGACTCGATAGCCGAAATAGCCCAATAGAACCATGGAACGGAGGTTATACTGGTTATTATCTTCGAAAATTTATTGATCCAACAGTCGATGGTCGGTTTACATCTCAGAATTCACCTTGGCGATATTTCAGGTATGCAAAGACTTTACTTAATTATGCTGAGGCATGTATTGAACTAGGGAAAGAAGACGAGGCACGCACTTATATAAATATGATTAGGAAAAGAGTTGGAATGAAGGACATCACCGAATCAGGAGATGCTCTACGTGCGAGGTATCGTCATGAAAGACGAATTGAACTTGCATTGGAGGATGATCGTTTTTTCGATGTACGCAGGTGGGTTATCGGACCGGCGGCATATGTGGACGCAACTGGCGTAGATATAAGATATATGCTTAATGCGGATCATACTACGGCTAAGATTCCTACTGTTAAACCAATTGTGATTCAGAAAAGATCATGGGATAATAAAGCATACTTCTTTCCGATTATGAGAAGTGAGATGAATAAAAATGATCTGTTAGTTCAAAATCCAGGGTACTAATTTTTATCATGTAAAAAGAAAAATGGGGCTGATTTAAAAGTCGCTGCCCAGCAATCGCTATCAGGTTATTCAAGATTTGATGTTCTTTAATCAAAAATATGCATCTGACCTTACAAAGTAGATAAACCTGTCTGAGTCTCTTTTTGAATAGCCCTATTTTTCAGCTGTTTTAGGATAATTACAACTAGAAATTAATCAATGGAAATATCATTAACTAGATTTAAAGCATTCACTTTTTTGACTGGATTTTTAATACTGCTGAATCCAATAGCAGCTTTGACTCAGTCAATAGTTAAAGAGAATGTGATTAGCGAGAAACTGCTGTATCATCCGATTCATCTGAACTCGGACGATAAAACTATTTTACCTTGGTATTCAACAGATTTGGGAAAGTCGTATGATTTTGTGATCGGAAAGACCTGGAATTTCTGGAATACAATACGAAACGACAAAAACGGTCTGCCCTATTACATGAACCATCAGGTTTGGCGTGGTGATTTTAACGACCGTCGAGGAGTTGGCGGCGATCAGTTTGCAATGACTTTATCATCATGGAATTTACTTTACGGTTATTCGGGAGATGAGGCAGTAAAGGAAGAGATGAAGTTTATTGCCGATTATTACCTCACACACTCACTTTCGTCGGTAGATGCTGTTTGGCCGAATATTCCGTATCCGTACAACACGCTGATTTATTCGGGAATATACGATGGCGACATGGTGATTGGGAAAGATTTTACCCAGCCAGATAAAGCCGGATCTTTTGGGCTGGAACTCGTGAAATTGTATAAAATGACCAATACCACCATGTATCCTAATATCACGGATAAACGATATCTGGATGCTGCCGTGAAAATTGCCAATACGCTGTCGAAGCAGATTAAGGATGGCGATGAAAACAATTCGCCCCTGCCGTTTAAAGTAAATGCCAATACGGGGGAAATTGGTAAATTGAAACACAATTCGGGCAGCGGACAGGGCGCTCAGCTTAGCAGTTACACAAGCAACTGGGCGGGCACGATGGAACTGTTCATGAATTTGATCGAATTGAAAGCGGGTGATGTTGAGAATTATCAGAAAGCTTTTGGCAAACTTTTGAACTGGATGAAAAACTATCCGCTGAAAACCAATAAGTGGGGACCTTTTTTCGAAGACATACCAGGGTGGAGCGACACTCAGATCAATGCCATCACCTTTGCTCAGTTTATGATGAACCATCAGGAATATTTCCCGGACTGGAAAATCGAAGTCAAAGGAATTTTCAGTTGGGTGTATGATAAGGTTGGAAATATGGAATGGGAAAAATACGGTGTAATTGTTGTAAATGAGCAAACAGCCTATCAAGTACCAGGTAATAGTCACACTTCACGTCAGGCGTCAGCTGAATTGCATTATGCAGCACTCTCAGGCGATCTTTCGGTGGTGAAAAATGCCATTCGGCAGCTCAGTTGGGCAACTTATATGGTTGACGACGACGGCAAAAACTGCTACCCACGCGATGAAGTTTGGATGACTGACGGTTACGGCGATTACGTGCGCCACTACCTGCGTGCAATGGCGTTTTGGCCCGAACTTGCTCCGTCGGACAAAAATCATCTTCTGTCAACTACATCAATTATTCAAAGAATCGAATACGCACCGAACTTCAATATATTTTTGGTACCAAATCTTCCTGATCAATATTTGAAAGAAGCCCTTATCAATTACGTTGTATTTGATAAGAAAGCTACTGAGCTATTTCGCATGTCAACAAAACCATCCAAAGTTTTAATTGGGAGTAAAGAAATTACCCAATCAGGAGTAACTGACGATGATACATGGACTTGGCAGGAATTGGGGACCGGAGGCGTAATAACAATCAAACATACCAGTAGCAATCATGTGATTATCACAAAGTAAGGACTTTATTAATTTTAACTCATAACAATTCAACGATGATAAAAAGAATAGCATTCATTATTTTTGGAATTCTTCCATTTACTTTATTTGCACAGGATCTCGGCTATCATAGTCAGGGGAAAAAGGGTATTGTAGCGGCTAGTGAGAAAGCGCCTGTTCAGGCGGGACTCGACATGCTTAAAATGGGAGGTACTGCAGCCGATGCAGCAGTTTCAACCATTCTGGCTGAAACAGTAGTTGATTTCCCTCGTTTTAACATTGGTGGTGAGGTTACTTTCATGTATTACGATGCGAAATCGCAACAAGTGAAAGTGCTTTCAGGCATTGGCGAAGCTCCTTTAAGCAAAGAAGGCATAGATTGGTATATGAAAAACGGGATACCTTCAAGCGACCTTAAAGCAGCTTTGGTTCCGTCGGTGGTTGATTTATGCGTTAAAGCATTACAATTATATGGTAATTTAAGCTTTGCTCAAGCCGTTGCTCCTACCATAAAATTGCTTGAAAGCGGTAAAAAGGTTTCGTCAGTTATGCGATATTCTATGTCAGAGGTTTCGGAAGATATCAGTTGGTATTCGGATCTTGCTAAAACTTTGAGGAAATTAACTGAAGCCGAACAGACATGCAATGGCAACAGGCTACAAAAGCTTCAGGCCGTGGCCGATCGTTTTTACCGTGGCGATATTGCTGATTCTTTGGCTGTATGGTACAAAGCCAAGGGTTCATTTTTTACCAAAGAGGACCTTGCAAAGCATGTAACTGAAGTGGAAGATGCTGTAATGGTTGATTATAAAGGGTATTCAGTTTATAAAGCAGATACATGGACACAAGGTCCTGTGATGCTGCAAGCGTTGCGCCTGATAGAGAACTTCGATTTAAAAAAATACGGATATCTTTCACCGAGATATATTCATGTAGTTACCGAATCGTTAAAGCTTTCCCTTGCCGACAGGGATACCTATTATGGCGATCCTTTGTTTGTAAAGGTTCCTTTGAAAAATCTTTTATCCGATCAATATACAAAGCTACGATATCCACTTATTGACCTTAACAAAGCGTCTGATGAATGTAGGCCCGGTGATCCGGTAAATATGAAAGCTCTGCTGGGTAAAGGAGATTATTTGAAAGTTATGGGAGGTACCACAAATTGCAGTGTAATTGACAAATGGGGTAATATGGCTGCTGCATCCCCCAGTGGCTGGGGAACTAATGCGGGAACGGGTGGCAGTACCGGAGTTACCCATGGAACTAGGCTCAAGAGCTTTAATACTTTAAAAGGTCATCCCAATTGCATAGAACCAGGGAAACGTCCGAGAGTCACTCTTTCCCCGACTATTGTTCTCAAAGACGGGAAACCTTTTTTGGCTATGAGTGTTGAAGGAGGAGATACTCAGGATCAAAACCAGCTTAACTTTTTCCTGGCTATCGCTGAATTTGGCTTAAAACCATATGATGCCGTTACTGTTCCACGATTCAATACTAATGTGTTTCAAGGCTCTTTTAACCCATCCAGCAACAGAAATGAAGCTCTTCCGGCCAAGCGTACTCTTGCTATCAGGGAAGGTTTAAGTATTCAGGATTGGCTGGTTTTGAAAGATCTGGGGCATGAACTTATTTTAGAACAAAACAAAGTAAACATTGGTCATCCCGCGATTATTTATTTTGATCAGCAAACGAAGACGGCTTACGGTGCTACTGATCCTTCTACGGCCCGTTTTACCGGAGCTTTAAAATAATATCTTTTTAAAATTAATTAAAAAATAGTTTTTATGAAATCTAAAGTTGATTTTTCATCTTCCGCTTTAAGTCGGAGGAAATTTGTTCAGAAGGTAGGGATTGGGGCTACAGCCTTAACCGTGTCATCACGTTTCGCCTTTGCCGGAGAACAAGCTAGCACCCGTAAGATACGGATTGGCATTATTGGTGGTAACTTCGGTTCAGGTTTTTTTTTCCATGAACACCCCAACTGTATTGTAGAGGCAGTTAGTGATCTGCTACCGGATAGGCGTGAGAAACTTATGAAGGTTTATAAATGTACAAAGAGCTATGAATCTCTAGAAAAGCTTTTGCCTGATCCTAAGATTGAAGCTGTTTTTTTAGCTACTCCCGTTCCTGATCATGCACGCCACGTGATTGCTTCCCTGAAAGCCGGTAAGCACGTCCTTTGTGCTGTGCCGGTGGCAATGACCCTTGAGGAATGTGCAGCAATTCTGGATACTGTAAAGAGCACTGGTCTCACTTATATGATGGCAGAAACGAGTGTATTTCGTCAGAATACAATTCAAGCTAAAAAATGGTATCGCGAAGGCCTTTTTGGTAAAATCTTTAGTGCTGAAGCTGAGTACTATCATCCTGGAATTTCTAACCTTTGGTTTACAGCCGATCATAAACCGACATGGAGACAAGGCCAGCCGCCTATGAATTATCCTACGCATGCTACTTCTTTTCTGATTTCTGTTACTGGCGAGAGATGTACAAATGTTAGTTGTCTTGGATGGGGTGATGATGATTTCCTACTTAAAAACAATGTCTATAATAATCCGTTTTGGAATGAAACAGCCTTCTTCAAAACTAATCTGGGTACTGCTTTTCGTGTTCAGTTATTGCGTAAAGGTGCAATTATGGGAACTGAACGCGGAGAATGGCATGGTGACAAAATGAGTTTTTATTCCAAAGATCAGAATGGTATGGGTGAGATAGTCGTCAAAGCTTCTACAAGGACTGGTAAAGACGAGGGAGGTTTCATAATTCAGGAACCGATCAAAGAAGCTTTTGAGTCACCCTTATTCTGGAAAACAGACATGCTGCCTGAACCGCTACGGCATGATAGTGGTCATGGAGGAGCGCATACTTTCATTACACATGAATTTATCGACTCATTAGTTAATAACCGCCAACCAGAGGTGAATATTTACGAAGCGATTGCTTATACTGCTCCTGGCATTGTTGCACATCAATCGGCACTTAAAGGGGGTGAATGTATGACTATCCCTAATTTTGATAAATAAAATATAAATCTACTCCGAAAAGTCTATTTAACTGCAAAGCTACTAAGTTTTCACAAAGATTAATATGCAGATAACCATTGATTTGCGATTCTGTAATTCTTAGTGGCATTTTTAAATTTTCCGACTTTTCGGAGTTGACTCAATTATTTATATTAAACTATCTAGGCTGTCTTTTTTAATCAGTTAATATCAATTATTAACAAATTATTTATAAAATGTACAAAATATTAATCACTATTGTCATTACAGCACTTATTGCGATAGGGTGTGATCTACCATTAAAGTATAAAGGTTTAAATAGTGATCTGATTCAAGCAAAAAATAATAAGATTCTACCAGATACGATCATTTATCATCCCGTTAGTGTAGATCAAAAAGGAGATATTCTTCCCTGGTATTCGTCTAACTTAGGCGAATCATATGATATAGTGCTGAGCAAGGTATGGAGCTTCTGGAAAAACATAGAGCTTGATTCCAATGGAATGAAATATTATATGAATCACCAGGTTTGGCGGCCAAACCACGACAAGCGGGGGCTGGGCGGCGACCAGTTTATGATGGCGCTATCTTCGTGGGACTTATACTATGATTATACAGGTGATAAATCAATTATTGACAACATGAAATACATGGCAGATTATTATCTGGCCCATTCATTATCATCGCCTGACAGCAAATGGCCTGATTTACCTTTCCCCTATAATACGAAGGTAGAGGCTAGTATTTATGATGGCGACATGATCCTTGGAAAAGGATATTTACAGCCCGATAAAGCAGGTTCTTTTGGATTTGAATTGCTTAAACTATATAAGAAAACAGGCGATGAAAAATACCTTTCTGCTGCTGTAAAAATAGCGAATACGCTGGCTTCTAAAGTCCGGGCTGGCGATAATGATAATTCTCCATGGCCATTCAAAGTAAATGCTGAAACCGGTGAAACTGCTATTCTGGTTGATCAGGCTGAATGGCATGAAGGAATGTCGGAAGAACTGAAAAATTCAAATCCAAAAAATAAGAAATCGGCGTACACAACTAATTGGACCGGCACTTTAGAATTATTTACAGGCCTTATTGATTTGCAGAAAGAGAATTCCAATGCTTACAAAAATGCTTTTAATGTTACGCTTAACTGGTTAAAGACTTATCCGGCCAAAACGAATAAATGGGGACCGTTTTTTGAAGATGTACCGGGATGGTCAGATACACAGATAAACGGGATAACCTATGCAATGTATATCATCCAGCATCCTGATTTAGATCCAAATTGGAAAGAAACAGTAAATAATATTTTTCAATGGGTTCATAAAGAACTTGACAATAAGGAGTTTGTAAAATATGGTGTAACCTGCATAAATGAACAAACGGCTTACCGGGTTCCAGGTAACAGCCATTCGTCGCGTCAAGCTTCCGTAGAACTAATGTACTGGGAAGCGACAAGGGACACCACATATACCCGTAATGACATTCGGATGTTAAATTGGGCCACTTATATGGTAGATGCCGATGGCAAGAATTTCTATCCCCGGGATGATATTTGGATGACCGATGGTTATGGAGACTACGTGCGTCATTACTTACGGGCCATGGCTGCAGCACCACAATTGGCCCCCGACAACGCTAACCATTTATTACGGACTTCTTCAATTGTAAAGAACATTGATTACCTGACTTCCAGTATTTCCTATACAACCTTTGATAATACTTCAGAAGAATTATTCAGGCTTATCTCAAAACCAAAAATGGTGAAAGTAAATGGAGAGGTACTACCAGATGTTAATGATAAAGTATCCGAAGGGTGGATATGGCAATCGCTTGCTAAGGGTGGAGTATTGAAAATTAAACATACAAAAGGGAGTAAAATTGAAGTAATAAAATAACCTATTATGGCAGAGGGACGAACAGTAAATGATTGACGGCTCCCCATTAAGTTCTCAGCCCAAAATGAAGAATTCTAATTAAATTATTGATATTATGAAAGCTTCTTATTGCACTTTTTTAACTTTCTTTTTAGCGGTTTCAGGATTAACCTTAATAGAACAAAAAGTGTTACATGCTCAAACCAGTTTCAATTATATGCCAACAAGAATCGGTTGGCATGAAGCAGTTTATGATAACAACCAAAAGGAACCAAAGTTAGTTCCCTGGACCACTTGGGATAATGCCCTTGAAAGGGAAATGAACTGGTATTTAAATGCTCCGATAAACGAACATGGTTACCCTGTTTATGTCTGTTTTACCTTTATGGACAAATATTACCAGCCTTTCCAGAATGACTTTATTCCTGCTACCCAGAATGGAATGGGTATTATCTCCTACCTGAAATATTGGGACTATAAAGGGAAAACCAACTCAAAAGTACTTGAAGTTGCAAAAAAGATGGGGGATTATCTCGTGAGGGAAGCTAATACGGCAAATGAAGGTGTCTATCCAAATTTTACCCGTTCTACCGGTGAAATCACAGATTTTCCATTAAAACAAAGTTCCCAGGATGATGCCCATTACGGAAAGAATGTGATCGAACCGGATAAAGGAGGTATTGCAGGTTTCGCCCTCCTGGAGCTGTATAAAGTAACAAAAGATAAAAGTTATTTTGATCAGGCGATCCATAATGCTCGGATTTTAGCGAAAAACATGCGAAAAGGAGATGCACGGATATCTCCATGGCCCTTTCGCGTAGATGCCGTTAGCGGTAAACATTGGGGCGATCGAAGTGGCAATATGGTCTATATTTTAAGGCTTTTTGATGGATTACTTGAAATGGGGTACTTTGAATTTAGTAGTTCGCGTGAGGAATTATGGAGTTGGATCAATAACTACCAATTTAAAGTTCCTGAAGACAAAGATCACAGTTTATGGGTTCAATTCTTTGAAGATCATTCAGAAGAAGACAACAGAAATGCCTGGTCTCCGCTTAACATGGCCCGCTATCTGATTGAAAAGAAAGAAAAGCTCGATCCCCTCTGGAAAGAGCATGCAGAGTTATGCATTCAATTTGCTGTGAGAAATTTTGGGATGGAACGTCCGGGTGGAGTAGTTTGTGTCGGAGAACAAGATTATGACAAAAATGCATGGGGAGGTATCAATTCTACATTTGGGGCTGTGGCAGCAATGTTTTACGCGGCAGGCGGAGGAGAAAAATATGGAGAAATGGCATTCAGAAACTTATCATGGATAACTTATTTTATCCGCGAAGATGGCATAGTCTGCGATCAGACCGGGGTATGGCACGAGCTTAGAGAAGGAGGATGGATGGAAGATTGCCATACAGATGTTATACATAATTTTATGGATGCAATAAAAGCTGTTCCTGAATGGGCTGTTGACAAAGGGCCATATGACAAAGTTCATGCAGAAGTAAAAGACTATTTTCCAAAACCTAAAAATGGGGATGTTTATGTTATCGCTCACAGGGGTGCCCACAACGGTATTCCTGAGAACTCACTTGCTGCAATTCAAAAAGCAATAGATCTTGGTTGTGATTTTGTTGAAATAGACACAAGAGCCACGAAAGACGGAAGAATAGTAAGTGTGCATAATGCTACAATTGATCAATATGTTATTGGCAAAACAGGGAGGGTTAAAGATTTTACGTTGACCGAACTGAAGCAACTGGATATTGGAGAAAAAATCGGGTCGGAATGGAAGAATACACGCATTCCCACAATTGAGGATATATTGCAGTTATGCCGCGGACAGATTGGCATTTACCTTGATCCCAAAGAACCTTTAGTTACTGAATTAATCCGGATCATTCATAAATACAAAATGGAACGGGACATTGTCTGGTATATTCCTGCATCACACATGGATTTAATCAAAGAGTTAAAAAATCTCTGCTATAAATGCATCCCGATGCCCGATCCGGGAGACGAAAAAAATATTGGTGAAGTAGTAAGGCAGGTTCATCCACAAGTAATTGCAAGTGATATGAGTAAGTTGAATGAAAGTTCTGTAAAAACAGCCCATGTTGATAATGTAAAGGTATTTGTAGATGAAAAAAAAGGGACAAAGGAGGAATGGGAACAAATTATTAATTGGGGTACTGATGGGATTCAGACCGACAACCCAGCTGCCTTAATAGAATTTTTAATAAAGAGGAAATAATGATTTCAACCGGATTAACCAAAATCAATGTTGCAGCTAATCCATTTGCATCGATGTTGGTTGATCCCGAAGGAACACATCAACAAAATAATTTTTGTTCAGGTATTTTCAAGGATTGGATGCTCTGTTACACCGGCAGTTGCTACCACGCAGATATACAATCAGATTGAAGGAATCTGGTGTCATTTACTGTACCTTCTTCTGTCAGCAATCCTCTTGATAATAGCTCTTTTAATGGGTGTCTCAATCTAAATAATATTTAAACTTATGGAAAAGCTAAACCCTCAATATCGAACAGTCTTTTTAAAAATATGTTCGAAAGAAAACTTCAGGGAATTGAAGGTTGTAATTGTTCTTCTGTTGATGACTGTTTTCAATGTCTTTGGAGCCAATACTTTTCCAGAGATTAATAATCTGAATCTTGAAAAAGAAACAACAGGTCTTATTTCGAAAAATCAGCCGAAAAGAATTTCTGGTACAATAACTGATGAGGATGGGGTTTCTTTACCAGGGGTAACAGTGCAGATTGAGGGTACTACTTATGGTGAACTTACTGATATAAATGGCGAATATTCAATAGAAATGCCAAATAAAGATGCAATACTTATCTTTTCTTTTATCGGTTATATCACTGTGAGGTTATCAACTGTTGGTAAAACAACCATTGATATTTCAATGGTTACAGATGTGAAATCCTTAGAGGAAGTGGTTGTTACAGGATATTCTACTCAACGGAAGAAAGATATAACCGGTTCGGTATCTGTTGTGGATATTGGTAATCTAAAGAAAATTGTTTCTAGTTCCGCACAACAGGCACTTCAGGGACTAGTTTCAGGTGTAAACGTAATCACTTCAGGTGTTCCTGGTTCTGCAAGTAAAATTTTGATCCGAGGTGTGACTTCTTTCGGCAATACCGATCCGCTTGTTATTGTAGACGGAATTGAGCAAGATTTAAATAATATCAGTGCTAATGATATTGAATCAATACAGGTTTTGAAAGATGCCGGGGCATCATCCATATATGGAGTCAGAGGTGCAAATGGAGTAATTGTGGTTACAACAAAAAAAGGCAAAGCAGGTGCTACTGTCATTAATTATGAAGGCTATTGGGGAATGACTTATCCGCTTCCCGGAAATCCATTTGATTTGTTAAATTCCCAGGATTTTATGAAGATTTATAATATTGCAAAGCCTGGAAATGAATTATTCAGAAACGGTATGCCTGATTATATGTACCGCGGTCCGGGAGGTGCTGGTTCAGCAATGGAAGGAGATCCGGCAGTTAATCCTGATTTATATTTTTATGAACCTACGAATACAGGGAAAAATTATATAATTCAGAAGATAAATAAAACTGGAGAAGATTGGTTTCATGATTTGTTTAAAAAGGCGCCCATACAGAGCCACAACCTCACCGTCAGTGGTGGAACCGAGAAGTCAAAGTACTTGTTAGCTTTAGGTTATATAAATCAACAAGGCACGTTGGTTAATACCAAGTTAGAAAGATACTCTGCGAGAATCAATACGGAGTACTCCTTGAATAGAAATATCAGGGTTGGAGAAAATATAAATATTATTTATAAGCAGAATCCCAGTTTTAGTAATCAGGCAGAATTTGGCGGAATTGCAGAAACCTTCAAGCAGTTTCCTGTTACACCGTTATATGATATTATGGGAAACTGGGGGGGGACATTTGGCGGCCCAGACTTAGGTACTGCTCAAAACCCAGTTGCCGCACAGTATCGTGATGTGGGAAAAGACGTTGTCCATGACTGGTTTATTATTGGTAATACGTACGCTGAAGTTGACTTTTTAAGAGATTTTACCGCAAGAACTAGCATTGGGTATAATATTTCAAATTCGTACAATCAAAATTTCACTACGAATCAGACTGAAAACGTACAATCAAATACAGGTAATAATAGTCTTGTTGTTAGTGCAGGTTACAACAGTACAATGACATTTACCAACACTTTAAGCTATAAAAAAAAGTATGGTAAACATGATTTTAAAGTATTGTTAGGATCTGAGGCAATTGAGAATACTGTAAGAGGTGTTAATGGTAGCAGATCCAGGTTTTTCTCAGAGGATTTTAATTTTCTGACTTTGGAAAATGGGACTTTGACTATAAGCAATAGCAGCTCGGTAAGTTCGAATAGCTTATTTTCACTTTTTGGCCATATAGATTACGCTTTTGAAGATAAATATTTAGTCGGAACTACGGTCCGCAGGGATGGTTCTTCCAGATTTGGACCAGAAAAAAGATATGGTATTTTCCCTGCTTTCTCCCTTGGATGGAGAGTATCAAACGAAAGCTTCATGAAAAACTTACTATGGTTGAATGATTTGAAAATCAGAGGAAGCTATGGAATTTTAGGATCTCAGAACAATGTTAGTAGTGACAATTCATTTTCTTTATTTAACAGTGGTATGGGAAATACATATTATGATATCAACGGAAGCAGCAATAATATCGTACTTGGCTTTGCTCAATCCAGAATCGGGAACCTTACAACGGGATGGGAAGAAAATATAGTTTCCAACTTTGGATTTGATGCAACTCTACTGAATAATCATTTGGATGTTTCATTAGAATATTACCAAAAATCTATAAATGGGCTGTTATTTTCTCAACCATTACCGGCAGTAATTTTAGGAGGTGCTACTGCACCTTCTGTAAACATTGGGAACATTCAGAATACCGGAATTGACGGTTCTGCAGCGTATCGGGGTAAAATCACCAAAAAATTGAATTTTTCTCTTGGAATCAATTTAACAACGTATAAAAATGAGGTCGTCGATATTCCCAATCCGGGTTATTTTTATGCCGGCGGATTACAGGGCATGGGAAATATATGTAGAAATGAGGAAGGACACCCTGTAAGTTCATTCTATGGATATAAGATAATCGGTTTGTTCAATAGTGATGCTGAAGTTGCCTCGTCTCCTGAACAACTAGCAGCTGCACCTGGTCGTTTCAGATACCAGGACACTGACGGAAATGATAAGATCACCCCCGAAGATCGTGTGTACCTTGGTAATCCTAATCCTGATTTTACTTATGGGATATCTCTTGGCCTGGATTATAATGGTTTTGATTTTTCAGCCATATTTTATGGTTCCCAAGGAAATGAGATATTCAACACCACTCGTTCTTACCTTCATTTCTTTCAATATTATAATGGCACAAAAGGTAATGCTTTGTTAAGAGCATGGACACCTGAAAATACGAATACTACAGTTCCGAAAATTGAAACTTCTCAGAATTTCAGTACATCCACGGTTCCAAATTCTTATTACATAGAGGATGGATCATACTTAAGACTAAAGACACTGATATTAGGATACACGGTAAAACATTCCATTTTAAAAAAAATTGGAATAAGTAAACTCAGGGTATATACTCAGAGTGCAAACGTATTCACCTTCACAAAATATACTGGACTAGATCCGGAATTAGGCGGAACCAGTTCAAGTTTTGGTTTAGATTTTGGAAACTATCCGGACAACGAATGCAGTGTTATGATTGGATTAAATATTACATTTTAGAATAACTAGTGATATAGAAACAAAAATTATGAAACTAAATTATAAATTTACCGCAATAGGGTGCCTTTTTCTTTCGATAACATTTTCTTGCGGAGAAAGTTTTCTGAATAAACGACCTTACGGAGCATTAAGTGAATCTATCTTATATACTAAATCTGGGGTTGATGGATTATTGATTGGAGCTTATTCCTTACTTGATGGAGGAGGTGCAAGGGGAGGCGATTTTTGGTCTTGGTGGGAATATCTTATAGCACCTGATGATGCCCGTGCGGGTTCAGAAAGAGGCGTATCTGATATAAATTGTTTCCAATATGACGCATCTTATCAATACGTAAGTGCCCGGTGGCAATTTCTTTATGCCGCAATTCAGCGTTGCAATGATGTATTGAGATTGCTTCCTGATGTTATAGATATAAAACCCGAAGAAGCAGTACAAATTGAAGCTGAAGCAAAATTTTTGCGCGGATTTTATTATTTCTATTTACTTGTGCTCTGGAAGAATGTACCATGGATTGATGAAACCATAAGCTATTCAGCGGGAAACTATTTTGTTCCTAATACAGAGCCTGTCTGGCCTAAAGTAGAGGATGACTTTAAGTTTGCTGCTGATAATTTAACTGCCACAAAGTCGCAAGTTGGAAGGGCCAATAAATGGGCGGCAAAATCATTTTTAGCAAAAACATATATGTTTCAGAAAAAGTTTACGGAGGCAAAAGCTCTTCTCGACGATATTATTTCTAATGGGCAAACATCCAACGGTAAAAAATATGAATTGCTTGCTAATTATGGTGATAATTTTTTAACCTCGAAAAAACACGGTTCAGAAGCTGTTTTTGCAGTTCAGATGTCAGTTAATGATGGTGCAAATGGGCCAAACGGGAATCCCGGTGATGCTAATAACGGTTCCTTCGGCGGACCTGCATCATGCTGCTATGGGTGGTTCCAACCCACATACGACCTTGTTGATACTTACCAAACCGATGCAGTCACCGGTCTACCTTTACTTGATACCTACCAGAATACGCCTATTCCTAATGACAATGGACTGGCATCCTCGGATCCTTTTACCCCATATACAGGCACATTGGACTCCCGTTTAGATTATTGTGTAGGCAGGAGAGGGATCCCTTACAAGGATTGGGGTTTGAATCCGGGCAAAGCCTGGGTAAGGAACCAGTTTAATGGAGGTCCTTACCTAGCTATTAAAAATATTGCAACCCAGGCACGAGTGGCAACTGACAGACAAGGCGGGGGTGGTGCTACAAATTCTCCTTTAAATCTTATCCGGTTTTCAGATGTTTTATTATGGGCAGCGGAATGTGAGGTGGAAATTGGAAGTTTAGCCAAGGCGGAGGAGTATGTAAATATTGTCAGAAAACGTGCGGCTAATCCAGCCAGTTGGGTACATACATATATTGATCCTTCTAAACCCACCGCAGGATTTACAGATATACCGGCTGCAAATTATAAAGTTGGCCTTTATACCGGCCAATTCGAAGCAAATGGAAGATCTTATGCCCGTAAAGCAGTTCGTTTCGAAAGAAGAATTGAATTATCTATGGAACATAACCGCTATCTTGATTTATTACGTTATGATGGGAATGATTTCGATATGGCTGCGAGACATAATTCGGTTATGCAGACTGAAGCACTCAGGATATCTAATCCTAACAATCTTTACAAAACAGGTGTATTTGTTAAAGGTAAGAATGAGTTATTCCCGATTCCCCTTGACCAGATTGAACTTAGTATTAAAGACGGAGTTAGCGTATTGGTTCAGAATCCAGGTTGGTAATCGCGAAATCATTTGTTTGTAATTTTGAATTCTAAGTATTTTCTAAAATGCAAGCTCATTCAAGCTAAACACTGATGAAAATATTTTATAAAAACATGAAGTTTAAATCAAACTAAAATGAATAGTTATTAACTAACATACTTTCGGATGCGACACCAATACAAACCTTTGATGCTACTTTCCCTGATGTTTTTCATGGTCGGAGCGCTTTTCTGCATGAATGACATCCTGTTGCCTTCCCTGATTACACACTTCAAACTGAATTACACACAGGCAACGATGATCCAGTTTACTTTTTACCTCACCTACATCATCTTCCCAATCCCTATTGCCTGGATGATCCACCGGTTTGGTTATAAGGTCAGCCTGTTGGTGGCTGTGTTGACCTGCGCGATGGGCTCGGCATTTTTCTGGCCTGCTAAAATATTCGATTCCTATCCGCTTGTTCTGATAGCCATCTTCATTATTTCTACGGGATTAACCATTATCAACGTGGCAGCGAATCCATTTGCATCGATGCTTGGCGATCCTGAAGGTGCTCACCAGCGGATTAATTTCGTGCAGGTTTTTTCAAGAATCGGATATGCTGTAACTCCTGCTGTTGCCACAACACTTATCTACAACCAAATCGGAGAGATCCGGTTTCACTTTCCGTACCTGCTGCTGGCCGGAATTTTACTGATGATCGCGCTGTTAATGGGGGTATCACATCTACCGGCCATGAAACCGGAGGATGATGAAAAATTCACCCTTAAAGGAATTATCAGCGAAGGGTATTCACATAAACATCTCTTTTTCGGACTCTTCGCGATGTTCTTCTACATGGGCGCCGAAGCTTGCACCTGCGGATTTTTTATACCCTATCTCAAAACGGTCCTGGGATTTACAGATACATCGGCAGCAGGATACCTCACGCTCTATTATATTTTTACGGCGGTAATGGGTATATTTGGGGTGGTGATGCTCAAATATGTCGACGCGCATAAACTATTGGGGTTTTTCGGAATCGGAATGGTGATCATTTTTATCCTGATCATCGCTTTCAATAGTGGTTACAACGAATACCTGATGGCAGGATTGGGTCTGTTTCTTTCAATCATGTTTCCAACCATCTTCAGTCTTGCCATTGACCAGATTGGTTCCTTCACAGGAAAAGGTTCGGCGTTGCTGAATTTCGCGATTGTTGGTGGTTCGGTCTTCCCACCCATCCAGGGAATGATTGCCGATCAGCACGGCGTACAGATATCCTATATTGTTCCAATGATTTGCGTGGTAATGGTAACCGTTTATGCCTTCTTTTTCACAAGAATACCGTTACTTAAAAGAAGCAGGCAGGTATCAATAAATTAATTTGTCATTTAGAAAAAACCAGTATGGCTTTAGCAAAAGATCCGATAAAAGTATACGATGCCCGTTGGGAAGTAAGTGAATTCAACGACCAGGAGGTCCAACGACTCTTTGAAGCATCGCTGGGATATGCAAAACTGATCGGGGTGGATACGTTGGTCATGGCCAGGGATGCCCGCCTCGGCTGCGCCCGCGTGATGGAGATTGGTATCAAAGTTGCCGTTGAAGCTGGCTTCCGTATCTTTGTCTGTTTCGATCCCATCAGCACACCTCTGAGCTATTTTGTGACGATGCAGACCACTGCAAATTTTCCTGCCACAATGGGTCTGACTGTCACCGCCTCGCACAATCCCAAACAATATGTGGGGATCAAATATACGGTGCCGACCGTTGAAGCCATCGGATACGACTGCGGACCGCTGGGCGGCTTGCGGAAAGTGAAAGAACTCTATCATCAAAAAGATTTTTCACTTGAAAAATCTTCGGGAGGCTCACTGACCATTTTGAAAAATCCGGTGGATGATTATATCAATTATACATTCCAACTTGCAGGGATAGAAACCGGATGCCTCGAAGGGCTTTCAGTAATCCTCGATACCTTTAATGGATCGGCAGGTCCCGAGCTTTACCGCGCATTGGCACAGGCAGGGGTAGCGGTTACTCCGTTAAGACTCGTGCCCAACGGCGAATTCCCTACCGGATCACCCAATCCGACGAGTCAGAACAAGATGAATTCTGCCATCGAACTGGCCGGTCAGAACAATGCAGATCTGATCATTGGCATCGACGGCGATGGCGACCGTATTGTTTTCGGAGATCAGAAAGGCGTTTTCAGCGCTGGTTTTGTGACGATTCCAATCTTAAAATCAATCCTTTCTGAAGATAAAAGCACTACAACGAGCAAAGTTCTTTACGATCCCAAAGTGAACCCGATGGCGCTTCTCAAGTGGGCAGAGTTGGATGCAGAACCTGTTCTGTTTCGCAATGGGCATTCACAGATCAAGGCATTTATGAAAAAGAGCGGGGCGATTGCGGGGGCGGAAGAATCGGGTCATTTTTATCACCGGTTGCCATTTGGCAGTTTGGTGGTGTCCGGGGAGAATTCGCTTTACACAATACTGATGTTCCTGAAATCGGTTCACCGGGACAAAGCGGTCATCTCCGAAATCAGGGCGCTCCAGGATGAAATTTATACGAGCGGTGAGTTTAATTTTGAATTTCAGGATGATACTACCAGGGACCGGGCGATGAATGCCGTGATTTCATTATTTGTAGACGATCGCGCACGATTAACAACACATTCTGAGAATGGCGAAGACCTTGAAGGGACAGTCGTTTACAAAGGAATTGAATTTCAATCCGGAAAAATGAGTCTTGCAGATGTCTGGTATGCCGCCTATGTTCGGACGGCTACCAATGAAAAAGGGGTGGTCCGAAGTTATATATCTAGTTGTAATTTGGAAGTAGGAAAAAAATTAAAGGATAAAATTGACAGGCTTCTGAAGGTAGAATTCGGAGGGAAGGAAATTGAATAGACGAATGATCAATTATAAATCAACTGGAAAACAATGAAACTTCTAATAACCGGGGTGAACGGGTTTGTGGCTGGCAGCGTGCTTGCACATGCCAAAGGGAAATGGGAAATACACGGTATCGGCCGCTCTGAAAGCCTCACAAAAGATCCTGAACTGATTTATCATGTTCTGGATTTGCTTGATGATCAAAAAGTAGCAGATCTTTTCAATGAAATCAGGCCCGACGCAGTGATACATACCGCAGCAATGGCCAATATAGACGCCTGCCAGAATAACCAGGAAATGGCAGAACAGGCGAATGTCTACATCACAGGAACGATTGCCCGCCTTTGCAAGAAGTACGACGCCAAAATGATTTTTTGTTCCACTGATGCTGTTTTTGACGGAATCAAAGGTGATTATACGGAACTGGACGCGCCCAGGGCGGTTAATTTCTATGCTGAGACAAAGATCAAAGCTGAACAGATCGTTTTATCAGCTTCAGATATAAATGTTGTGGCGCGTCTCGCACTTGTGATGGGACTTCCCGTGATCGGCTCGGGGAATTCCTTCCTGGCTGACACGATTGAGAAACTCAAAAAAGGTCTTCCGATCCCATTCCCTGTGAATGAAACCCGGACACCGGTTGATGTGATTACGTTGGGAAGTGCACTCGTTGAACTGGCAGGACATCCGTTCGGCGGAATTATTCATCTTTCAGGAAACACTAAAATCAACCGGTACCTGATGGCCCTTGAGATTGCTACAACACTGGGATATTCAACGGAACTGATTGTGAGTGTCGACTCCAATTCTATGATCGGGAGGGCGCCCCGGTCAAATGATGTTTCGATGGATAATGCGCTCGCAAGGCAAATCTTAAAAACGCCCATGCGTACTTTGGCCGAAGGGCTGGAATTGACACTTAATTTTAAAATCTAAAATATAATACGATGAGCAAAATCAAATTTGACCTTGAAATTAAATTTGGATCGCAATACGGGAAAGAAGAAGAAGAGGCAGTATTGAAAGTATTGCGCAACAATGCTCCTACGAGCGGAGATGAGTGTATTGCATTTGAGAAAATGTATGCCGAATATACAGGGGCAAAACATGCAAGGGTTGTCAATAACGGCACCGCGGCGTTGTTTTTATCGATGATTGGCATTGGCATAAAACCGGGCGACCGGGTGTTAACGACGCCTGTCACCTGGATTGCGACGGCGGCGGCACCGGTAACACTGGGTGCAGAAGTTGACTTTGTCGATATCGATCCGGTGACGTACAACCTTGATCCGAATCAGTTAGAAGATAAACTGACGCCCAACACAAAGGCGGTCATTCCCGTTCACCTTTATGGTCAGCCGTGCGACATGGATGAGATTATGGCCTTGTCTGAAAAATACAACTTCGCCGTGGTGGAAGATGCGGCACATGCAATCGGCGCAGAATACAAAGGAAAAAAGGTGGGAACCATCGGGACAACAGGTTGCTTTAGTTTTCACGAACAAAAGAACATCTCCACATTAGGAGAGGGCGGGATGGTTCTGACAAATGACGATGCGATCTTTGAAAGGATCTCCCTTTATCGCTCCCATTGCACAAGGGTTCATGGTGCCAGTACAAAGTATTGTTCTTTGGATGCCGAAAAATTTCCTATCGGGAAAAAGTTCTGGTGGCAGGATTTTGATGACTGCGGATATAACTTCCGTATGTCGGATATTCAGGCCGCCGTCGGTATTGAACAATTGAAAAAGCTGGATCATCTAAACCAGAACCGGATTGACAATGCTGCCTATATCACACATGGACTGGAAGGCATTCCCGGACTTACGTTACCAACCGTCCGTCCTTATAACAAGCATGTTTTTCACCTTTATCCCGTGATGATTGATGCCGCAGAATTCGGAATGAACAAGGAAGATTTCATTTACGATATGCTCAACAAGTTCGGAATAAAGGTTGGATTTCACTATATTCCGCTTCACTATTCCACCGCATTTAAAAACCGGGGATTCAAAAAAGGTCAGTTCCCCAATGCGGAAAAATTAGGAGATCAACTTGTTACTTTACCAATCAACCCTCGTCAGACCGAAGAAGCTTTGGAGTACCTTGTCGATAGTATTAAAGCAGTAAGAAAATAAACAACAACAATTTAAGGTAAACAAACTGAAATTTTGTCAGATGGAATTTATAGATAAAGTTCGTTCGTTAATCAGTAATGATGGATTTTTCTTCCTTTCAGCGCCGGTTTTTATTGCCCGATCGCCAGGACGACTTGATCTGATGGGTGGAAACGATGATTATACGGGAGGATTGGTTTTTGAATCCACGATACGGGAAGCAACTTATGCTGCCGCACAATTGCGCACTGATCAATTGATCGTCCTGAAAAACCAGACAGCTTCGGAAGCTGGATGGCAAGGGGAAGTGACGGTCGCCTTTTGGGAATTGCGTGATGAAGCAACGGTCAAATGCTATGTAAACAGCTCACCTGCTATTCGCTGGACAGCCTATGTCGTTGGAAGTTTATATTACTTAAAAAAGAAATTCCCCGAACAAGTTAATACGGGCGTTCAGTTATACATGGAATCAACTGTCCCATTAAACAGGGGCGTCAGTTCTTCCGCCGCCATCGAGGTTTCGGTTATGAAAGCTGCTGCCGCTGCATATGGGATTGATTTGGCAGGAATTGAACTTGCGCTGGCGTGTCAGTGGGTGGAGAATGTGATCGCAGAATCAGCCTGTGGAATTATGGATCAGATTGCAGTTGTTGCAGGAAAAGAGGGATTTGTCCTACCCCTGGTTTGCCAGCCTTGTATCCCCGAATCATTAATACAACTCCCAAAGGAGCTGCAGATCTGGGGAATCGATTCCGGAGTCAGTCACCAGGTTTCGGGTATTGAGTACGAAGCTGCACGTGCCGCTGCATTTATGGGTTACAAAATAATCTGCGATTGGGAGCAAATCGCAGTTACCGTGGATGACAGGAGTGAAATCGAACGGTATACCGATGAACGGTGGGATGGTTACCTGGCTAACTTGTCCGTTTCCCTGTTTCATGAAAAATATGAGCCGACATTGCCGGTCAGGATGAATAGCCAGGAGTTCCTGGCACAGCACGAATTTCATGTAGATCCCTATACGCCTCTAAAGGAAGGAGTGGTCTATTCCATTCGAGCCAATACACGATATGCGGTCGAAGAGAACTACCGGGTTCAACTGTTTTCAGAATTGTCGAGAGGTGCTTCATTGACACCTTCCAAAAGGGCATTCAGAATGATGGGGGAACTGATGTACCAGTCGCATTATGCTTATACAGAATGTGGACTTGGTTCGAAAGCCACAGATCTTATTGTCAATCTTTTCCGGAATGAAGGAATCGGTTATGGAATATATGGCGCCAAAATTACGGGTGGAGGCGCCGGGGGGACAGTTGCAATTCTCGCTGAAAAAAGTGCCTCTGAAGTCGTTCACAAAGTTTTCGACCTATATTCCAAATCAGGAATGGGCGATCCGTATCTTTTCGAAGGTAGCTCCGACGGAGCCGATGCCTTCGGTGTTCTGAAAATTAATTGACACAAATTGTAACTGCACAGGAAATAAAGGCTGGAGACGAATTGTCTTCAGCCCTTATTATTAAGTTGTTATTAAATATTTTGATGATGTTTCGCTCAGGCCTGATATGGAGGCCTGATTTCACGGATCAATAATTTATTTGCTTTAGGACCTCCGACCGCCTCGCCCGTCTTCTAATTCTAGGTAACTTTACATGAACTGTAAACTTACCAGATCGGGTTCGATTCCCCCAGTCATATTATTATGTTGGTCAATAAAAACAAATACTGAGTTCAAAACCTCCAAATCATCAGTTATTAAATCTGTTATAGAATAAAGCTTCAATAAAATTGTTATCTTATTATAATTTCCTGATTACTTTACACGGATTACCAAAGGCTAAAACGTTATCTGGAATATCTTTCGTTACAACTGATCCAGCTCCAATAGTAACATTATTGCCAATTCTTACCCCAGGCAAAATAATTGACCCTCCGCCTAGCCAAACATTATCTCCAATGTTTACTGGAGCCGTCAATGATTTGCAAAAAGAGAATTCTTCATGCACATGCTTTGGGAGTCTATCCTCCGATACTATCGGGTGGAAAACGGTGTAAATCTGCACATTGGGGGCAATAAGTGCATTATTGCCTATTTTTATGATATTACAATCTAAAAACACACAATTGTAATTTATTTCGCAATTTTCCCCAATGTGAATGTTTTCCCCAAAATCACAATAAAATGGAGCTGTTATCCATATGTCAGCCCCTTTAGAACCTAAAAGATCATCTAAAATTTCATTTAGTTTTTCACGTTTGGTGGAATCCGTTAGATTGTATTCTTTTATAAGTTGTTTCGCAAAATGCCAACGCTTGATTATTTCTGCATCACCACTATCGAAAATCTCACCAGCTAACATTTTTTCTTTTTCAGTCATAATATTATAGTCAGTTTAAATTTTATACAATTCTTTTAATCAGGTATCTGATCAACACCCGTTATTTTGATTTATTATTTTCTCATAAAGATCAGCACCAAATTTTAGGTTTGTTAAATTCCCTATGTGAAGCATTAGTCTGATATGAAAATATGCGTCACTTTTCCTGCTAAAACTAAAATAGGGAAATTTAAAATTAATATGTCTTCTGACAGAAAGTTGTTTTTGTGAGACATTTATCGGTAATGGACGAAGCTCAAACCAACCCCAAACCAACCCCAAACAATGGACATCCTTAGACATCAATTACTTGATGTCTCCAATAGTAATAAAAAGAACTGTAAGCTTTCTGGTATGCAGTTTGTCCATAAAGAGTATTGCTCTTCGATTGCTCCCAAGCAAAGCAAGTATCATATTCCTACTTACACAACAAAGATAACACATATTGAATGAAGAACTTTAAAAATCATGATGCGAAATAATGCTCTGAAATTTAAATATTAACATCGCATAATGAATAACGGCCGTTTATAATTTGGTTTTTGAAATTTTTGTAATTGCGGGATACATGTAGCTATTTCACAGTTTTTTTATCCAGTAATAGCATTTAATTCCTATGGAAATTGAACTTTGTATTATTATGCGAGTAACGGGTAACGTTTTAACCAATTACTTAATGTTTTGATATAGCATTGTGGGCATCAAGAGACACAATCAAATTGTTTTAGACTATCAAACTGAAGAGTTGTCCGGAATGCTTACGACGCATTTGATTACAACAAGTAAAGTGCCAATGTAATTAATGCCATTTTATTTTAAGACAATATAGTCAAAAAACCTTCTATGTGGAGCATTTTAAATTTAAACAAGAAACTAGCGACCAAATAATTATAAAAAATGATGGATAATGGCGGTAATTGATGTGTAATGGTTGTTTGTTGATTTATATTTCGTATAATTGTGCATACTATCATAAAACGCCACATTATTAATGTAATTATACCACGAAAGTGAATTTGAGTTTAATAAACATGAGTAATGTATGTCAATTCATCTAAAAATTTGGCAAATAAATATCGAAGTACAAAAAATAGCATTGTTAAAAAAAACAAATATGAGAATTGTAATTTTTGGCGGAAGCGGTTTTGTTGGGAGTAACATCGCTTATACAGCAACATTGAAAAAATGGGAGGTATTTATTGCCGACGTGGGGAAAAATGAAATACTAAAGAATTTGCCTTGGAACCCAATTAATATTACTGATTTTGAAAGTGTTGATGAATATATCGGGAATGTTATGCCCGATGTTGTTGTTAACACCGCGGCAATTGCAGATATTGATTTTGCCGAACAGGAAAAAGAAATTACGGCACAAACAAACATCGCGGGAGCGGTGAATATTGCAAAAGCCTGTGCTGCACGGAAGATCAGATATATCTTCTTTTCGAGCGATGCCGTTTTTGATGGAAAAGGCGACAACTATTCGGAAGATGATCAGGTTAATCCGTTAAACTATTATGGACAGACGAAAGCCGAAGCCGAAACGCAAATCTTAAAAATAGCTCCCGGAAGTGTGGTACTCAGGATTTCACTGGTGTTGGGTTTCCCGCTCGATAAAGGCAATTCTTTTGTCGCCGGACTCAAAAAAAATCTTCAAAATGACGATATCATCAAAGTGCCAACCGACATCATCCGAACGCCTATTGATGTACAAACCTTATCAAATGTGGTTATCGAATTGGCTCAGAATATGTTCGCGGGTGTGCTGCACGTCGGTTGCCTCGAAAAAGTTAACCGGTTCTTACTTACCCAATTGCTTGCCAAACAATTAGGTTTCCCGGTTGACAAGATCATCCCAAAAGACCCAGTTCCCGGATTTCAAGAGAAAGTTCCACGGCATAAAAATGGAATGCTCTATTTGTCAAAAGCCAGCAAGGTGCTTGCAACCAAAATGATGACGCTCAATGAAACAATTGTAAACGGGGTACAACGAATAGAAATAATTTAAAAATTTAAGCGATGAAAAAACCAGTAATCAAGTATGAATTAGAAGTTGCAAACGGCTCCATTTATGGTTTAGAAGAAGCAAATGCGCTGATGCAGGTTTTAAAAGACGGTGCGCCGTCGTGTGGTAAAAAGGTGAAAGAATTCGAAGATGCTTTTGCCCATTTCTGCGGAACAAAATATGCTTTGTCTGTAACATCGGCTACCACCGGATTAACTTTGAGCGGAATAGCTGCGGGATTAAATCCTGGCGATGAAGTAATTACAACACCAAATAGCTGGATTGCCACTGCCAGCGCATTTTCGGTTCTTGGGGCAAAAATAGTATTTTGTGATGTTGAACCCGATACGCTCAATTTGAATGCCGATTGTCTCGAATCGCTTATCACGCCCAAAACCAAAGCAATTGTACCTGTACACTTGTTCGGAAGATGTTGCCGGATGGATAAAATTATGGAAATAGCAAACAAGCATAATTTGATCGTAATCGAAGATTGTGCGCACAATCCGGGTGGTGTATACAAGGGCAAACGCTCCGGAAATCTGGCCTCGATGGGGGTTTTCAGTTTTCATCAGCAAAAAAATATGTCAACCTTAGGCGAAGGTGGCATGGTAACTACCAACGATAAAAAATTATTTGACAGTATTCTCAGCTACCGTTCGTTGTGTTGCCGCGTTTATGGCGAAAGTCCAAAATATTTATCGATTGACGAAGAAAAATACCCGATGGGCAAAGAATACTGGAAACTGCTGTTCGACGACATTGGCTACAATTTCAGGATGACAGATGCCCAGGCTGCCGTTGGTATTGAGCAATTGAAGAAACTCGAATACCACAACCAACGAAGAATTGAATTGGCAAACCGGCTTTCTGAGAAATTGAAAGATGTGAAAGGAATTATACTTCCAAAAGAAGATCCGGACGGCAAACATGTGTGGCATTTGTATATGATCCAGCTTACAGCTGGTTTCCCATTGGCAAAGCGCGATTTTATGTGGGAATTGTACACGAAAAAAGGGATAAAACCATGGTCGCATTATATGCCAATCCACCTTACCCAACCTTACCTGAACAAAGGGCATAAAGTAGGCGAATGTCCTGTTATGGAAGATGTTGTGGAGCGTTTTGTGACATTCCCGATTCACCCCCGGTTAACAGATCAGGCAATTGACTATTTAGCTGATTGTATTGTTGAATTAAGCAAATCATAACGGAAAGAACACGATGAAAGCAAATGAATTAGTTTCAAAACTATCGACCGAAGGCGCAAAAAAATATTTTGAAAAGTTATACGGAAATAAGCCGGAAGCGATCAGCTTCCAGATAAGTCGTTACCAAAACCTTATCCAACGATTTACCAATGAATTTTCTACTTTCGAAAATTTATCGCTTTTTACGACACCCGGGCGCACCGAGGTAGGTGGAAATCACACCGACCATAACGCCGGAAGGGTTTTGGCTGCCGCCGTTGACCTTGATATATTGGCAGTTGCAAGTCCTTCCGATGACAATCAAATCATTGTCCTTTCTGAAGGCTATCCCGAAATCTGCATCAATATACTGGAACTGGAAGTCAGAAACGAAGAAAAGTATTCTTCAGCAGCGCTTGTCAGAGGGGTATGTGCCAGACTGCACGAAATTGGATATAAAATTGGCGGGTTCCATGCCAGTATCGACGGACGGGTTCCAAAAGGCTCAGGCTTAAGTTCTTCGGCAGCATTCGAGGTGATGATGGTCACCATTCTGAACCATTTTTACAACAACGGGGTAATTAATAATACGCTGAATGCACAAATCGCTCAGTATGCCGAAAATGAATATTTTGGAAAGCCGTGCGGATTGATGGATCAAACAACCTGTGCTTATGGCGGATTGGTTTTCATTGATTTTAAGGATTTTGCAAAACCTGTTATCGAGAAAATAAATTACGACTTTTCGCAAAAAGGTTACACCATCCTGATTATCGATACCGGTGGCGATCATGCCGATTTAAACGACGACTACGAAGCGTTGGAAAACGAAATGAAAAGCGTGGCCAGAAGTCTTGGTGGAAGCGTTATGCGCGAATTTACTGATATTCAGGTGATCGAAAACCTGAAACAATTGCGAACCCAGGTAAGCGACCGTGCCATTTTACGCGCATTGCATTTTTACAACGACGACCAACGGGTTGTAAAACAGGTAGAAGCCTTAAAAACCAATAGCATGGCCGATTTTTTAAAGCTGATTAAAGAGTCGGGCGAGAGTTCATGGATGCTCTGTCAAAATTGTTATTCGTCGAAACATGTTGAAATGCAAGGAATTAGTTTGGCTTTGGCGGTTACGTCCCAGCTTTTAAAAGAAGGCGCGTGGCGCGTGCATGGAGGTGGGTTTGCCGGTACTATTCAGGTTTTTATCCAAAGCAATCAGCTTGATACCTATCTGTTACCCATCCGCAAAATCTTTGGAGATCAGGCTTGTCATGAAATTTTTATCCGGTCAATCGGAACAACACAAATCAATTTATAGATTTAATTCACATACAATGCTTAAGAAATCGAGGGAACATAAAATACTGGATCTCATCACCAGAAATGGCGCGATTGAAGTCAAAGAATTGATGGATCATTGCAATATTTCTGAAAATACAGCCAGACGAGACCTTAAGGGTATGGAAGACAAAGGTTTGTTGTCGCGTACACATGGTGGCGCTGTTCTGGTTCAGCCACAATTGAATTTAGTTGATTTTGATAAGAAATTAGCACAGGATTCGGACAAAAAGGAACGGTTAGGGAAACTTGCAGCCAGTTTTGTTAAAGACAATGATGTTATTTATATTGACTGTGGCACAACACTTTACTATATGCACCAATACCTCGGTGAACGAAAAAATCTAATCGTAATTACCAATTCTCTGCCAATTGTTTTCCAATTATCGAACAATCGCGAAATAAGAACGGTTATGATTGGAGGTGAAATTGATGCGGAAAGGAAAGCCAGCTACGGCCCAATCGCCGAAAAGAATGTTTCGGAATATCATGTATCCAAAGCATTTATCGGATCAGACGGAATATCAATTAATAACGGGTTGAGTACTTATGATACAAAAGAGTCGGCCATTACGGTCAGAATGGCTGAAAACGCTGATGAAGTTTTCCTTGTCATTACTTCCGAAAAGATTGAAAAAGAGGCTTTCAGCAAGTTTGCTCCCATTGAAACCATCAATCATTTACTTACCGATAACGATATTTCGCCCAAAATCAAAAAGAAATATACCGATAAGATCGATTTGATTTCAACTTGAAATTAGATTTATCTTTTAAATGTATAATTGATTTATAAAATTTTCAGAAATGGCCGACATCTACATCTCCTTATTTGATGGCCTGGTAAATGATTCCGAAGCAATTGAAATGATCCGTCAATCAGGAATTATTTCAGGAATTTAAATTTATAGCCTTCTCAGTCATTTCGAGCCGATTAAAAATGCAGGATTGAAATGTGCTGCCCATGATCCGCAGGTTTTTGAAATGAATAACCTTGGTGATCCCGGTTGGCTCAGTATTTTCGAAACAAGTCGGGGTAAAAAGGTAATCGAATTGATCAAACGTACCGATTCGCCTGTTGTGGCCTTTCATTGCGGCTTTTCGTCACAAAAAGTTTATAAAATGCGTGCCTATCCTGAAGCACCGGTGGTATCAACTTTATATGAAAATAGGGAGGATTTGCTTTTCACGATTGCTAGAAACATCACCGGAATTGAACGTTTATTAAATCAATCGGTGAATATTGGTTCGCAAAAGCAGGTTTTGTTGGAACCGATGGACTTTTCGCGTAACAAACCGGTGAATTGGCAGATGCAATTTGACGAAGTTAGAGCTCACCAAACAGAAATTGAGCAGGTTTTTATGGAATATGGCACCAATGTAGCATTGCAGTGGGTAAGCGATATTTCATTTTTCGACGATCTGTATCGACGATTAAGCAATCGTGGTGAGCCATCATCTGTTGGTTTTTTATTCGACATCAGCCATGTATTTATCACGGCTGACACTAAAATCAATTCGGGAACATATTCCGGCTCCATCGAAAATTATTTTAACGAATTGATTGATGTTGTGAAAGATAAAATATACCAAATACATGTAAATGTTCCGGAAGGCAATCCGGAAGACGGTTTCGCCGATGCGCATCTGCCATTTACAAAAGGCGACGCGCTGTCGACCCGTATTTTGAAGCTAACCAGACAGGTTATCCGTTGTAGTCCGAATTTAAAAACCATTACGCTTGAAATCAGAGGTTCAAAAAATATGATACCTTCGGAATTTGCATATCTTATGATCGAACAAGCTACGGTAGTTTTAAATGGCGAATGATGAATATGTTGGTAAATATCTGTTATACATCACGTTGAATAAGGAAGCGCTGAGTTAGCCCATCAAATTTTCAACTTCGTCCGTAGTAATCGGAATGCGGTCGCCAATAATTTCACAACCGGTTTCAGTGACGAGAATATCATCTTCCAGCCGGATTCCGCCAAAATCGAGATAACTTTCCACCCGATCGAAGTCGATGAAATTCGTATTGATTTTTTCGGCTTTCCATTTTTCAATTAAAGCCGGAATAAAATAAATACCGGGTTCGTTTGTAATTACAAACCCGGGTTTGAGTTTGCGTCCCAAACGTAGATAAGCTGTTCCAAACTGATCAATCCGGTGGGTTTCGTCATCGTAACCCAGATATTCTTCGCCCAGATTTTCCATGTCGTGTACATCAAGGCCAAGCATGTGGCCAAAGCCATGAGGCATAAATAATGCGTGGGCGCCAGATTTAACAGCCTCTTTTATATCGCCTTTCATCAATCCAAGTTCTTTTAATCCTGAAGTAATGACCTCGGCAGCAGCCAAGTGAACTGATAAGTAAGTAACTCCAGGTTTGGTCAATTCACGTCCATGATTATTTGCGGCCAATACAATATTGTATATTTCGCGCTGTTTTGTGGTGAATCGTCCGCCAATGGGAGTAGTACGGGTAAAGTCGGACGCGTAATGTGATTTCACTTCTGCGCCGGCATCAACAAGCATTAAACGTCCTTTCTGTAATGTTTGCGAATGATCATGATTGTGAAGTGTTTCACCATTTTGAGACAAAATAACTGGAAATGCTGCCATTCCTCCTCCAGTCAGGGCAATTCCTTCAATGGTTCCAGCAATAGTTTGTTCCCAAGCCCCAACTTTGGCCATTCTCATAGCGGCAACATGCATTTGGTAGCCAACAGCACATGCTTTCCTGATTTCTTCAATTTCTTGCAATTCTTTAACTGAACGTAAAACAACAAGGGCTTTTATCAGCTCAATCGAAGAATACACTTTCAATTTTGGAATAGAAATACTTAATAAATAATTGAGCAGTAACTTGCTTTCAGCTCTGTAAGGAGGTAGAAAATGAATCTTCCGGCCAGCAGAAATTGCTTTGTCAATAAATAAATACAGATTGTTAAACGGCTCTGTTCTCGTAATTCCAACCTTTTCAGACTTTTCCTTTAATGGAATTTGAGGACCCATCCAGATGATATCTTCAATTCTGACATCGTCGCCAAAGATGATATCCTCACCTGATTCAGTGTCAATTACACCGACTAGGTTCTGAAAATCGAGTCCAAATAAATACAAAAATGAACTATCCTGCCTGAAATGATAAGTGTTGTCAGTATAATTCATGGGAGAATCGTTATTTCCCAGAATCAAAGCAATGCCATTAGTTATGTTCTGTTTTATATGCTGACGACGAGCAATATAAGTTTCACGATTAAACATGTGTATTTATTTTTTTATAATTTTTTTCTATTCATTTATGCTACTCCCCAATATCTGGGCGATAAGCGCAACAAGTTAAGATATTTAATTTGCTGCAATTTCACACGAAAAAACGGGAAATACTTTTCAAACTCTTCTGATAAAGATAGGCCATTTCATGCACAAAAAAAAATATTATCTAATATTTTACTAATCTCCATAATCATTCAACAAATACTATTTCGATCCTGGTGTTGGATTATCAGATTTCGTCTGCAAAGTAAACTTTATTGATCTTTTGAACTCCGGGATTTCAACTAATTTTTGATTGATGCTTCCATTTCCTCCAGTAAATAAGTAAACATAGCTCCTGATATCAGTATCTCCTTCAAGGGAAATATCAATACGGCCATTTCCTTTTCTGAAATCAGATTCAGAAAGATGGGACGTTTTATGAGCGCGCAAAATTTTTAATGCTTCATCGATAGTAATCATCATCGGGTTAAAATCGCTGATTCCCTTTGAGATGAGCTTAAACTGCTCTTCCCAGTTTTCGGGTTTGATTTTGAAAATATAATCGGTCTCATGGGTGAACAACGAAGCGAGAGCCATTGATGAAAGTGCCCGTTTTAACTGACGTACACCTCTTGCTGCCGATATTTCAGTTTCGTTATCAGGAGCCCATTCGTAGCCGTAATCATCCCTGATTTCGGTTAAACTATTAAAAAATTTGTTTCCATTAACGTCAACAAAATCAGCATAATAAACAGCTTTCGAAGCATTGGTAGTTTTGCCTTGTTTTTCATATAATCTGAATGGTGCCCCTTTTAACCATGGAATAGAATCGATATATGGCGTATTGATGGCTTTATTCATTCCGATATATTCCATCCCCCATTTTTTGGAAACGTGTGAAATAATATTGCTTCCCATCTCGTACCAATGAGCAAGAAAATACTTCGACATGGGCAATGGTTGATTTTTAGCATACCATTCGTCAACCGCTTCAAGGCCGTGCAAAGCTTCTGCATCACTCCATGGCATACCGGTATGATGATTAAAATAGATAAACTCATCATAAGAATTTACCCTTAATGGAAGACATTCGGGGTTATAGTAAAATCGGCTATTTGTCTGTACGAAGCTTCTGCCTGCATCACTGTCACTTGCTTCGTTACTGCGTTGATCGCGGTTTGGGCGACCAAACGCGTGTGGTGAAGCAGTGGCTTGATTGTTAAGTAAATATCCGCGCAATTCCTGAACTGCAACCGGACTCAGGTTATAAATAAATAGTCCGAGCCATGGTTTGAACCCGTATTTATTCGCCGTTTTTACCCAGTACAATGGCGATTGTTGCATGATTTCGCCCCGGCCTGCAACATCGTCAACCCGCATTGTTACCAGTGGTGGCAATCCACGCATAACGAATGGCTTGCGTGCAGCCCAAACCATTGAACGCCACAAACAGTCGTCAAGTCCCATCATCGGTCCAATATAAGCGGTTTTCATCCAGTCCATTGAAGTGAAGCTGACACTCCGTCGATCACCTGTTGCTGAAACCAGTATAAGTGGCCGACCGTCAGCAAAAACGATTGGTATCATTGTTCCCGTTGAGACATTTCTAATGGGTAATCCGATCGAACATTTAATCGTATCTGTTTTTTCGTGCAAAGCGGTAATGTAATGTCCTGTATTGAAAAAGATTGATTTTGCGTTGTTCGTTGTTGATGGTTTATCCAAATTATTGAATGGCCAATCGGGATCGAACGAAACAAGCCCGGCACCTTTTGATTGAAGTTTCCGGACCAGTTTTGAGGCTACTTCCGGATGTTTCATGTCGTGACCGATAATCATGAGCGCATAATCGCCGGCGGATCTGGATAATTTTTTGGTATGGATATCCGCTATTTCATAGGCGATCCCGAAATGATCGAGATAGGGAAGTAAGTATGATTTGGCCATCACTGACGATGAATCGGATTGGTCAATTAAAACTAATGTTCCCATTTTTTGCTGACTGAAACAACCAAAAGCCGTTTCTGCAACAAATAAAACTACCAACAGCCATTTTGAAATTTCCATAAGGTTACTTGTATAGTGGTATTATTTATTGGTTTCAGGCATTTCTTCTCATTAATGGAGTTTTTGTAAAGTAAAATGCATATAACGTGATAATTACAAAACAAAAGCATGGAACAAGGTACGATATCCCGACCCCAAATTTATCGGCAATCAGTCCTTGTAGCGGAGGAAATACTGCCCCTCCTACTATGGCAAAATTTAACAATGCCGAGCCTTTGCCTGCAAAAGTGCCTATATCTTCTATCGCTAAACTGAAAATGGTTGGGAACATGATTGACAAAAATAGCCCTAAACTTGCTAGAACGTATTCGTTGTAGCCGGTTTTCAGGAAAATAACTATTATGTAGCATAATATCATTAACACTCCGAAAATTCCGACCAGTTTATGTGCCTTCACAAACTGAAGGATAAATACGGCAGCCAAGCCCATGACGGCGGCAAAAATGTAATATAGGGTCAGATATTTAGCGGCTTCCGTTTCCGATAGACCAATTACATCTTTCAGGTACGGGATGAAGAAACCGGCAGTACAAGCCTCGGCACCCACGTAAAAAAACATGGCAATAACTCCATAAAACAGATGCTTGTATTGTATGCTTTCTCTGAATAAACTCGAAACCGAAAATTTATCCTCCTTGTCGGCTTTAAGCGAAGGCATTTTAGAAAAATAGATTAAAACAGCAACGATCAGAATGGCAATTGCCAGCAGCATATACGGAAAATGAAACCTTATTTCGCCGGATGCTTTATAGATCAGGGCAGTAGCAACAAGTGGTGTGGCGGCATATCCGATCCTCGAGAATACCTGTACAAAGTTCATCCTGATATGTGCTCCTTCCGGATCGCCAAGTAAAGTGATGAAAGGGTTGGCTGCTACGTTTATAACGGTAATGCCGGTTGAAAGCGTAAAGATGGCCATGAGTACAAATAAATAGGAATCGAAAAATTTGGCCGGAATAAAAAGCGCACAGCCCAGTGCGCATGCAAAAAGTGATACCAACAAACTTACCCGGTAGCCGTAACGGTGAATCATCCAAGCGATTGGTAACGGAAAGATGATGTAGGTGATGTAAAATGAAAACTGGATCATGGTAGCCTCTGTGTAAGTCAGTTTGAAATACTGAATCAGTGACGGCAGCAGGATGTCGTTCATACAGAACATGGAGCCTACGGTCAAAAAGACTAGGCAAAGCAGGATAAGCGGTTTGTATTGGTGTTTCATGAGAGGGTATTACAATGTAGAATCAATAACCACCTCAATATTCAGAAGTTTACATAAATCAATGAGTTCGTTGACGTAGGTTCCGTAAACAGCCGCAAAATGCTGCGACTGAACATGATCCAATACCTGGCGTACCGGAACATCAGTATAAAACGTCACACTTGGCCACGATGGCAATGGAACTCCCATTTCTACCCATTTTGGGCGTTCTTTACCTTCTCCGGTAACGATGTGCATGCGGTATCCTTGTTTTGTTTCTGACAGACAGGCTAATGTCATCCTCCCTTTTTTCATGTTCGAACAATGGGCAATGCCTTTTAGAAGTACGGTGGAGATATATTTTATCTGGGGTTTTCCTTCAATAAAATCGGATGGGCAATAACCGTCTTCGCCTAATAGCATCCATTCGGGATGGTGTTCATAATGCTCGATAAAGGCAACCTGTTTTCCAGATAACCATTTGAGCATAAGCTGAGCTACCGAATTTCCGAGGTCGTTTTCATCCACATAAGGGTACCCGGCATCGACTACTAATGACGATGGGATTGCATGGGTCATTCCCATCTCAAGATCCACACCATCAACGCATTTATAAGAAAACGAATCGAATTTTTTTTCTTCGCATAATGCAATCGTGCCCATGTATAACCGTACTGCATTTTCAACAATTTCAGCATCCGGAACACCAAGCGGATATTCCCAGTCTTTTGAAACCCGTTTTGTTTCTTTCTTTACCGCTTCGTCGGTGATAACATCCATTCTGCGTTGCAATTGAAGCATATCCATGCTTTCGATTTCAGGGCCGATCAGGTCGCGTAACTTAGTCGGGTTGATGCCGGTGGAATATAACCCCATATCATTATAACCGATGGTTCCTACCCGGGCATGGCGCAATTTTTTCATGGTACTGGCCGCTTTCGCGAAAGAGAGAATTCCTTCAATATCCATGGGCGAGTCGGGTGCATTGTACAGATATTTGAATTTGATTCCCCACTGCTCCATCGGAAAACGTAGCGAAGTTGAACCGGCTCCCGCAGCGGGCGAAATAAGCGTTCCTTTTTCGCCAAACAGACCTTCGTGATCGGTGAAACCGCCGAAACTATAAAGAATCATCGGCTCGTTACGGAATTCGTGCAACACCCTGAAGACGCCTCGGGTATCAATCCAGTTGATGATATTGACAAACAAAAAGTCCCATTCCTGACCTTTTAGTTCTTTGATGGCTCTTTCGGGTTCAGCACCTTCTCCGTAAACCGGACTGGTAACAACAAGATCCAAACCTGCTTCTGCAAGTTGTTTTTCAGCCCTTGCACTGATCATCTTCAGATTAGCTGGTTCGTAGAACATCGTTCCGAACGAAACATATCCTGCTTTAATTTTTGTCATGGTTGTTTTATTTAATGTTTGAAAATTTTAAAAATTGGGTAAAAACAGGTTTAGTGCTATTTTACCGAAATTGATCAGAGATCAACCCTTCTCCCAGTAGCGTGAGATTCCAATGCTGCGGTCATCAGACGGTGGCTCAGGTGCGTTTCGTCGGGCAATACATTTCTGAAAACATGCGTTTCGTTAATGTTACTCAAATCCTGCACAAAAGCTCCAATCATTTGCTGAAAGGCATCGGAAAAACCAAATTCAAAAATACCACCCGTGATGGTGGGTATAAATGATTGTGAACCAATATCGATGCGGGTCCATCCCTGCTCTTTGCCCGTTGTTTCGAGGTAATAAAAAGCTTTGGGATCGTGTGTCGAAAATTTTACGGAGCCAAGTGTTCCATAAACCTCAATAAACCAGGTATTGGTTTGCCCGGGAGCCATTCGCTTGGTTTCAAAGATAAGGGTAAACTCTTTTCCCGTCAGCGGATCATCGCAACGCGTTGTTAATACGGCATTGTCCCATGTCAGGCACGGAACGGTATTCCCATGTCCATCAGGGCGTGTTTCGACGATCTTCTGAAGGTCGGAGAATACCCATTTTGGTTTCCAGCCCATACGGAAAGGAATATGCTGGGTGTGAAGTCCCAGATCGCCCATGCAGCCGTATTCTCCATTGATGTCAATCATCCGCTTCCAGTTGATCGGTTTGTTCAGATCCATATCGCTGGCATGATGAAAACCACTACGAACCTCGATCAATTGTCCGTAACTGCCGCTTTTTATCCAGTCGGTTACGCGTTTTGCTCCCGGAAAGTAAGGAAATTCGGAACTGCACCTCACCTGCAAATCGGGTCGCTTATTAATTTCATCCAGTATTTTTGTATTTGCTTCCAGATCAATTCCAAAGGGTTTTTCACCAAGAAGGTGTTTACCTGCCCGAATAATATCGGTATAAATTTGTTGATGAAGATGATGGGGCACAGCACAATAAATAGCGTCAATTTCATCCGAAGCCAGTAATTCGTGGTAATCAGTACATGACACTTTGATGCTATCGAAGTTTTTGACAAACCAGGCGCGGGCAGTTTCGTTACTGTTATCACACACACCGGTAATAACAGGTCGGGGCAGGTTTTCGTCGAGCAGGTTGCACCAGCGCGCAACCGAACTTGCAAATTCTTTGCCCATCAAGCCCAACCCGATAATTCCAAACCTTACTAGTTTTGCTGACATAAAAATATTTGATTTATAATTGATTATCTGTATCCAAACTCTTTTTCAACCTCGCTGATGGCATCTTCAATAAGATCCATTCCCTTGTTGGCATAAAATTCATCCATGATGAGGGGTGGCGACATACGAAGAATATGTCCGGCAGGAATCCAGGCCAAACCTTTGCGGAATGCTTTCTGGTAAACCAATGTTCCGGCCTGCTCGAATGGTTCTTTGGTCGTTTTGTCTTTTACCAACTCAATTCCGAGAAGAAAACCTTTACCTTTTACATCGCCGATTATCGGGTGTTCTTCCTTCATTTTCAACATGCGTTTCATAAAGAAATCGCCAACAGATCGCACATTTTGCAGGATGTCTTCTTCTTCAATGACTTCGATTGAAGCCAATGCTGCCGCGCAGGCCATCGGGTTTCCGCCGTAGCTCGACGATGCCGAAATTTTCTCCAATGCCTCGCCGTATTCTTCTTTGACGACCAATGCGGTAACAGGGAAGCCGTTTCCGAATGATTTTCCGAAGGTGACGATATCTGGAATAACTCCCCAATGGTTTAGGGTCAGCCATTCCCCCGTACGTCCCATGCCTGCCAGAACTTCATCGTCATAAAGTAATATTTTATACTTGTCGCAAAGTTTTTTTAGTTTCGGAAAAAAATCTTCAGGAGGAAAAATACTTCCAGCCCAGCCTTGAGCAGGTTCAAGCACAAAGGCAGCTACATTGCCAACGGTACCTTCTTTGATGAAGGATTCATAAAAGTTAATGTATGCGTCGGTATCGATAGTACCATCGGCTTTAGTCCAAAGTGGACGGTATGGATCGGGACGCGGAACCATATAAAAGCCGGCTGAACGAGTGGGTCCATAGCTATGAGTTTCGCCACGGAACATCTGTGCACAACTCACGGCGGCCTGGCTTTTACCATGAAAATCGCGGTAAGCTGAAATAAACTCATGTTTATTGGATATAGCTCGTGCCGCACGAATAGCCGCTTCAACAGCAGAGGTTCCATCTGAATAAAGTTGGATGGCATTTAACTTACCTGGTAAAATTCCCGCCATTTTCTCCATTAGCTTTTCTTTTACCGGCGTGGTAAAATCATGCGCATTCATCAATCGTTTAGCCCAGTAGGAAATAGCCTCCGAAATTTTCGGATGGCAATGCCCGAGAGAAGTAACATAAATACCTGATGAAAAATCGAGATATTTGTTTCCGTCAACATCTTTTAACATAATACCAGACCCTTCTTCAAAGCAAACAGGGAATAGTTTCACCTGGCCACTGAGTCCTTTCATGTATTTAGTCGTATTGGCATGCATGACTTTAGACTTTGGGCCAGGCGTTTCCGTAATCATTATCGGAAGTCCTTTGGCACTTTCTTTCCACCAATTCTTTGACATAATATTTAAATTAAGTTGCTAATATATTAATATTCTTGCTTTTATACATTTCTAATAATGTGGGAGAAATTTTTTTATCTGTAATAAGATAATCCAGCAATGAAAGCGATGAATAGTTGAAATAGGATATGTTTTCGATTTTGGACGAATCGCAAAGTAAGTAGACTTTATCCGCAGCTTCTGCCATTTTAAGGGTAACAGATGCCTCTTTTTCGTGGTTACTACTTAGTCCTTGTAATAACGAAACCCCAGCTGCTCCAATGAATGCCTTATCTGCTTTATATCTTGAAAGAAGATTCTCTGTCATAGGGCCATACAACGCTTTTCGGGAAGTGTCTAATTCTCCGCCAATCAGATAAACCTTGATGTGTGGATGTGGCATTAATTGAGACACCACTGGCAATGAATTAGTAATAACCCTTAGGTTTTTAAAGCGTGGAAGTAATAAAGACAGATAATAGACGGTTGTACCACAGTCCATATATATAGTATCATTTTCTTCGATAAATGATGCTGCCAGTTTGCATATCTCCATTTTTTGATTTCTTCGATCACGTGACCTATTATCGAAGCCAAACAACTCCGTAACTATGGTATTGCGAACAGCTCCTCCATGAGTTCTTTTAAGCAACCCTTTTTTTTCGAGAAAGGTCAGATCGCGGCGAACCGTAATCTCAGAAATTTCACACCGTAAAACAATCTCCTGAATACTTACCTCTTCATTTTGCTCTAGAAGTTTAAGGATTAATTTTTTTCTCAGTTCTTGAGTCATTAATAGTATATAAAAATTGAGTATGATCGAACACGACAAATATAATCATGTTCAATCACTATTCAAATACATTATTTAAAATTTATTTTTTATTTATTTTGTAAATAAACTTATTAATAGTATCTTTGACTAATATAAAATATTGTATTAACGATCATAAACGATCATTATATTCATTTTTAGATTTTACTATGAACGGAAAAGATTTAAAGCTTGAAAAGCTTTTTAATAAGGGCGAAAATGCTGTTGTCATAGCTATTGATCATGGGATGTTTGACGGCCCGATTTCAGGGATGATCAATCTAAAAGAAACAGCTCAGAAAATTAATCCTTGTGTCGATGCGGTATTACTTAGTCCGGGAATGCTTAAACATTTGCGTCCTGCATTCAACTTCAAGGGTGCACCAATGCCTATTGTAAGGCTAAACTGGAGTTCGGTTTATTGTTTTCATTGGAATTACAACAATGCCTATACGGTAGTTGCACAAACAGTAGAACAGGCAATTGCAAACGGAGCTGAAATTATTTTAGCTTCACTGACTTTACAAACAGGCAGTGAAGAAACTGATACTAGAAATGTTGAAGTGTATAGTCGTTTGGTGAATGAGGCAAGCAAATATGGTATTCCAGTTGTTGGTGAATATTTTCCAACACATTCTGGTACATTGACTAAAGAGCAAATGCACGAACAGGTTTATACGTCGTGTCGTATATTGAGCGAATTGGGCTGTGATATGATTAAGACATTTAATACCTATGATTTCAAGAAGGTAACCGAGAGTTGTCCGGTACCGGTATTTGGTCTTGGTGCAGAAAAAACGCCACTTCAAATTCAGGCACTTCAGCTTGCAGCTGACGAAATCAGAGATGGTGCGCGCGGTGTGGTTTTTGGTAGGAATGCTATCCAGGTAAAAGACCCGTTTGCTTTTCAGGCTGCACTTTGCGAAGTGGTTAAAAAAGGATTGTCTCCGCAGGAAGCCGTTTCGAAGTATAAATTGACCGACCATTAAAAACACACGTTCATGCATTCGGACGAGGTAAATTATATTTTAGGGATTGATGTAGGAACAACATCCATTAAAAGCGTTCTGATGAATAATGACGGCGTTCTTCTGGCTTCAGTTATGAAGGAATATACACTCGATTCAGGGCCTGATGATACGTGCGAAGTTCATCCTGATGTTTATTGGAATATTACCTGTCAGGTAATTAATGACTTATTAGCCACATCAAATGTAAATCCCGAAAAGGTGAAAGGGCTTGCATTTGCAAGTCAGGGAGAAACTTTTATCGTGGTTGATGCCGCGGGCAAACCGATCCGGAAAGCCATTGTTTGGCTCGATAACCGTTCGACTGACGAAGCCAGAGCAATTGAACAGGAATTCGGCAATCAGCTCCTTATGGACATTACCGGGCAGCCAGAAGTTGTTCCAACCTGGCCGGCAACCCGCATTTTGTGGCTGAGAAAAAACGAGCCTGAAACTTTCCGTAAAGCTTTCAAATATCTGTTGGTCGAAGATTACCTCATGTTCAGAATGACAGGTAAATACCACACCGAACATTCTCTTGTATCATCAACACTATATTTTGATATCGCTAAAAAAACGTGGTGGAATGAAATGCTCCGCTTTCTGAAAATTTCTGTTGACCAATTGCCGCAGTTAAATTCTTCGGGCAAGCCAATCGGGCACATAACTGCCGATGCCGCCAAGGAGACAGGACTTACCATCAAAACGCAATGTGTTACCGGAGCTTACGACCATCCTGCCGGGGCGATTGGTGCCGGAAGTATTCATTCCGGAGATATTACACTCACCATCGGAGCCTGTATGGCAATGTGCGTAGCGATGGGGAAGCCAGTATCCGATCCTTCTCTGAAGCTTCCCTGCCAGTGCCATGCCATTGATGGATTGTACTTTCTACTTCCTTACGGACAAACAGCAGGCATTGTGTTAAAATGGTTCAGGGACGAATTTTGCCGTGAAGAAATCAGGCAGGCACAATTGGAGGGGAGTGATCCGTATGATTTAATGATTGCACAAGCTGAGAAGATTGCCCCTGGTACTGAAGGCTTAATCATGCTGCCCCATTTGATGGGTGCTGGTTCTCCAGAATTTAATTCGGATGCCAAAGGTGTATTTGCTGGCATTAAAATGGGTATGACCAAAGGCCACTTCATTCGTGCAATACTCGAATCGGTTGTTTGTATGGTTAATCGCAATATCCAGATTATGAAGCAACAAGAGATTAGAATCAACGATATTAATGTGCTGGGTGGTGGTTCTAAAAGCAGGTTGTGGGTTCAGATGCTGGCCGATATGACAGGAATACCGGTAAATACACTTATGATTTCGGACAATGCTGCAACAGGGGCAGCTTTACTCGCAGGGGTAGGCACAGGTGTGTTTGCTGATATGAGTTCAGCCTGCCAGACTTCCATCAAACCGAATACCCGCTTCGAGCCCAATCCTGCTCGAAGTGAGCAATACAAAATAGTTTATAGCAAGTATCTTCAACTATATCAGTCGCTTGAATTATTTTGGTGATATTTTTTGAAATAGGATCACTTTTAAATGGTTTTCATGAAGAGCATGGCAAAATATTGGATTATCGTAGTTTTAATCGGACTCCTCTCCGGATTCAAACCCGACACAGAAGGAAATGAACCCGCAATAAAACGGAATAAAATGAATACAATTGAACTCATGAAGAAGCGAATCCTTCTGGATTCATCGAAGGTACTGTACGACAAACCCCTTACTCCGGTAGATTTTTCGCAGGAATGGACATTTCATCACAGCAAATGGGCTGTGAAAGATGGGTGGCTGGAAGGCGAGAACCCCGGAAACTGGCCGGGAATGGCCATTTTAAAGCAAGATTTTCCGGGAAATGTGCTGGTCGAATTTGAAGCCCAAACGATTCTGCCTTCCTCGCACGACATTAATGTGATGTGGAATGGCGAATGGCTTCCTGAAACGGATCAACGCGGTTTTGCCTATGTTGCCGGATTGCAAGGCTGGTGGACCGGTAAAGTAGGAATTGAAAAATCGAATGACTATAAATTTATGGTTGGTACTCCTCTGTTTAACTTTGAACCTGGCAAACTATACAAGATTCAAGCAGGAAGTATTGATGGACAATGTTTCATTCTGGCTGACGGGAAATTGCTGCTTGAAGCGATGGATCCAAATCCGATTGACAGCCAAAAATACACAAAGGTCGGCTTTGAAGCGTATTGCAGCAAAATACGAATTCGAAATATTAAGATCAGGCAAATTTACTGGGAGCCGATTGATATGAAATATAAGGTTGATTTTCAGTAGTGAAGACTATATTTAATCCATTCAAATAAGATAAGTTTGAAAAGTGTAACTCAAAATAAACTACTCCTGTTCGGCGCTGGCAAGATCGGTCGTTCATTCATCGGCCAGCTCTTTAGTTGTGGCGGATATGAGGTGGTATTTGTCGATGTTTTTCCGCAAGTTATTGATGAACTGAACATCAGGCGTAACTACAATGTTGTGATCAAAGGTGAAGATGATCGGACAATGAATATTCAGAATGTCAGGGGTATATTGGCCAGCGAAACTCAAAAAGTCATGGATGAGATTGCCACTGCAAGGATTATTGCCGTATCAGTTGGGTTGAACGGGCTAAAAGCGATTATTCCGACAATTGCAAAAGGGCTTTTGTTAAGGTTCAAAAACACCGAAGCTCTGCCGCTTGACATCATCATCGCCGAAAATCTCCGCGATGCGGCGGAATTTATGGATAAAGAGTTGCGGAAACATTTGCCCAAATGGTATCCATTGGAAGAAAGGGTTGGACTAATCGAGACGAGCATTGGGAAAATGGTGCCGATCATGCAAAAAAAAGACACTGATGCGGATATTCTTCAGGTTTTTGCTGAGTCTTATAACACGTTGATTCTGGATAAACTGGCCTTTAAAAATCCAATTCCTGAAATTGAAGGGCTGGCCCCAAAGGAAAATATGAAAGCATGGGTTGACAGAAAGTTATTTATTCACAATCTTGGTCATGCCACGACGGCTTATCTGGGGCATATTTCATATCCTGAATCAACTTTTTTGTATGAAGTGCTTTCCGACTGGCAAATCTTTAATGAGGTACGCAATACCATGTTGCAGGCAGCCGATATTCTGCTAAAAAAATATCCAGACGAGTTTACTATTGAAGCTCTCACTGAGCATATCGATGATTTGCTGAAGCGTTTCCAAAATATATCATTGGGAGATACCATATTCAGAGTGGGATGCGACCTGCAACGTAAACTAAGTTCTGATGATCGTCTGGCAGGTGCCATCCATCTTGCCCGTGAACTGAAACTTCCTTATCATTTGATCTTAAAAGCGTTGGTATGTGGGTGTCATTTTAGAGCAACTGATGAACAGGGAAAGAGGTTTCCTTCCGATATGGAATTTGATAAAAAATATGAATTAGGAATAAGTAATGTGCTGAAAATTATTTGTGGTTTTAATGAAATTTGTGATCAGACAGTACTTGTAAATGCTGAATATTTGGAAAAAGAGTTAAAAATGCAATAGAATTTATAAACCTTAACCTATGTCATTTATTGAATGTCTCAGGATCTCAATAGATATTGGCAAAAAATTAATTGAGGTAAAATCCGATAATGGTCACATTTTGATTAGTTCTGATATGGGTGTCATGTGCTGAACATCCGCATTAACTGAAATGAGGGATGTTGTCATTCAAAATGGTTTTAAAAATCAGGCGAAAGAAATTGATGTTTTCAATAATATAATGCCAAAGATTTCCAGCATATTTCTTTACCATACACAAATCTTCCATATTGATGGCAAACTTTCAAATTGCATCACAAAGGTTTATCGGAAATACGTGATCGCAGAAATGAATAAATTCCAGATTTTCACCAAAGATAATATGGAATTTTACTAGTAATATCAGTGCATCACTACGGATTTGGACGACCTTTTTTTGCGAGATTTGAGGGATATCAGACTTGATATCAGTAGTATTAATTTTTTGATTGACGAATAATTTTGCACCTGTCACGATCATACCTTTGCATAAAGGCTTATGATATATTATCAATATATTTGAAGAGGGAATTCGAAAAATTTAATTCAGAATACAGGCTAAGCGAAATTATGGGAAAAGGAAGATTTCCAAATAAAATCCAATCTGTTCTGGACGAAAAGCAAAATTATTTTGGTCGAGTTGATTTATGCTATTTATAGTACATGCGCAGTAAGGTATTTAACAAGGAATATTTGCACAACACTAATCGTGTAGATAAAGAAACATTGACTATTACGATGCAGCTAGCTACAAGTATATGACAAAAAATTGCTTATGTAACTGAATTATAGTTTTCTTCGTCAAATGAAAACAACCGAAAATTATCTTGCAAGTTTTGAACTGGAGTAAAGGATTAAAAACGCTGCTTTGCTTACTAAATTTTGAAATGATCGGGCTGAAAAATTAGTTATTGTCAGACGAAGGATCCTTGCAGATAGAAAAATACAATTAAGGAAAGGTTACTAATTATTTAGATTGAAACTGATTGTCTTAAATGCTAACATGTTTATCGAGCTCTAATATCTCATTTATATTAGTTTTAATTAATCAATTATTAATTGCATTATACGGTAATGGATAGATCCAACAAATTATTTGGATAAGCATTTATTTTTCATGCAAATTTACTTGAGATATTGCAGTGGTTCTTTACTGACTTCCAGTCGGAAAGATTGTTTTATACTTCATAGGCTCGTAATTTCGCATAAGAACAAGGTGCAATATCTAAACAAAACGGAAAATGTGTTTAGTATTAATCCATACAAATCATACCAGAATACATATTTCTCTCGTTTTTACGCGACAATAATATCATATATATTTCATTTTTTAAATATATGCATATTATTGTATGTGAATAGAATAGTATTATTAAATTACTTGATGAAAAACCTGCAAATAGGTAAATGATCCTATTTTAGAATATGGGATGGAAACAGTTTCATTGCGCAAAATTATTTACTATTAATTTTAATTATTTTGCAAATTAATTTTTATATTTATTGAATTATTGCAGGAAACCTAATATTTAACAAATTACTAATACCTAACCCATGTCTAATGAAAAATGCTTAGAGATCATTGAAGATCTTGAGAAAAACTTGGCTGAATTAGAATCAGATACTGATCATATTTTGGTTAGTTCTCAAAAAGCTGTTGCTTTTTGTAAATCTGCCCTGACTGAAATAAGGGAAGTCGTCCTCCAAAATGGTTTCAAAAATAAGCAGGATGAAATAAAATTCTTCAAAAAGATCAAGCCTAAGGTTTTCAGCAAGTTAATTTACCATTCGGAGATCTTTTTGATTGAGAGTAAGCGTCCGAATAGCAGCAACAAAGTCCAGCGGAAATTTCTGGCTGCGGAAATAAATAAAATCCATTCTTATACCAATGACAATCTGGAGTTTTACCAGTATTACCGATGCAACACTACGAACCTGGATGACCATTACTTTTTACGGAGAAACGTAGATATCCGGCTTTTTCTCGGTAATATTTATTTTATGATTGATGAAGAATTTTCTACCAGCCACGATCATACCGTAGCATACATACAAGCCTATGATATATTGACTATTTACCTGAAAAAAGAACTTGCAAGACTTGACACAAAATACACCGCCAATGAGATTTTGGAAATTGGAAAAGACCTGATTAACTCCAGACTGTTCTGGACAGATAACAAAATTGCCTTGATCGAATTAATTTATGCAATTCACAGTATAGGGGCAATCAATCATGGAGTAACAGATATTAAGGTTATTGCAGGTGTATTGGAAAAATTATTTCATATTGAATTAGGAGATCTCTATCATGCGTTTGCAGAAATTAGAACGCGTAAAAAAGACCGGACAAAATTTATAGACCATCTTAAGATCAGCCTGATACAGCGAATGGATGATTATGACCAAAAATAACAATAAGGGTTACTGACAAATAAACGGGAAGAGAATGGATATCCTCTTCCTGTTTAATTATATAAAACTCCCAACCTGGGAATAACCTTGGAAAAGCTTCGTGTGGAAAGATTCAAACTTTGGTAAATTCAAGATTGTAATATTTCACGCGTTAAAAGATGAACTATTGTTATATATTCATTCAAAGCCCTAAAGGACACCTCATTTCAATTAGTTGCCAGAAAATTAAATGATATGTGTTCCAATTATGGATTGCAGCCATAAACAAATACGTTGGATGCAAAATTCGCATGTTTCTTCGGTCTGCTCGCCTCAATTTGTTTAGTTGCTTTCCATATGAACGCACCTAATGAATCCGGTCGATAGATATGAATATTTCTCGCAAGCCTTGCTTCACTCAAAGTGACGCGTTTCGTTTACAGGCTAAAAGAATACTGTCATCCATTTCCAACTGGATGACTGCTATTTACTTTTATCTCAACACTTCCACCTTTTGAAGATTTACCTGAATATTTTCCGGTTTATACAACTTTTTAAAAGTATTTTTTCTTTTCAAATAGTTTAAAACAATCTCGTTTGAAATATCAGGATCACTCTATTTAACCATTCAGAATTCAAAATAAACTATTCTATATCAAATCGTATTAATCTACCTATATGATATTTAACTATATAAAACACCCACCTTGGGTACAACTGGGGTAAAATATATTTTAGAAATTTTCATATTTGGGCATAGTCAAAATAAACCATTTAATATTGAAAAACTATGCCTACAGAAATTGTTACCACAGACGATCTCCGGGAATTCAAGTTGGAATTATTGTGTGAGTTAAAAAGAATGTTCCAGGAGCACCATGGCCAGCCTGCAAAAAAATGGCTTAGATCTTATGAAATCCGTAAATTATTGGGAATTTCTCCCGGAACATTACAAAATCTTCGGGTGAATGGTAATCTGCCATTTACCAAAATCGGCAGTGTCATGTTTTATGATTATGAGGACGTCCGTAAAATGCTGGAACCTACAAAGCAAAAATCCCAGATTAGCATTAAATATAGACGATGAACTATATCAGACACATGAGTGGCTTTTTTGCCCGGTTGAGCCAGGACCAGCGGATGACACCTTTTCATGTAAGCCTTTATATGGCTCTGTTCCAGCTTTGGAACCTGAACCGGTTTAGAAATCCATTTACGATCTCGCGCGACGAGACAATGCATTTGTCACTGATCGGATCTGTAAATACCTATGCCCGTTGCATTAAACAACTTCAGGAGTGGGGATATATCCAATATGTTTCCACTGCCAATAACTACTTTGGCAGCCATGTTACCTGTATCAGTTTTGATACTGGAAGGAATACCGGCAGTGATACCGGCAGTGGTACTGGCAATGATACTGGCAATGATACTGGCAGTGATACTGGCAATGATACTGGTAGTGATACCGCTTCCTATTATATAAACATTACAAACTTTAATAAACAGGACACCAATAAAAATTTGAATAATGGAAGAGGAAAAAAGCCATCCGGAAACCACCAAAATCGGTTTGGAAATGACAAAGATTATTCAGAACCCCTATGATGAAATTGCAGAAAAGCAAAACGGACTTTTCAATTTTAGTTTTCCTGCAAGCCTTGATTGGTTGCAAAAAAAAGGACGGATTTTATTTGGCGATCACTTCACTGTTTTTGCAGAAGATCACGAACTGATTTACAAATTGCTGGTTTATGCCATCGGCGATTTTGAAAATACCGCACGACACAATCTGAGTCTGAAAAAGGGAATTCTGATGAATGGACCTGTCGGATGCGGAAAAACGTCGCTGATGACCCTGATCAAAGCTTTTTTCCCTCAGGAGAAGCAGTATACCCTGAAATCGGTCCGGGAAATCCCCTTTGAATTTGAAAAAGAAGGTTTTAAGGTAATCCACAGATACAGCAACCTGGCCTTTTGCAATTCCCCTTATTCCCGGACAAACAAGGCTTTTTGCTTCGATGATCTGGGTATTGAACAGCCCATCAAATACTTCGGTAACGAATGCAATGTGATGGCAGAGATACTGTTGAGCCGGTATGACCTGTTTATTCAGAAAGGCATTCTGACCCATATCACCACCAATCTTTCAGCTTCTGAACTCGAATCAATGTATGGCAGCCGTGTCCGCAGCCGGATGCGGGAAATGTTTAATCTTGTGGCATTTGAAAGGAATGCGAAAGACAAACGCGTTTAGGTCTGTATTACTACCAGTTAATTACAAAATAAGTCTGAAAAACAATCGAATTATCAAATTATTTTGGCAATTGAAGAGGAAAGAAAAATCAATCCATTGGTCCATTTTTCAACATGATTTTTTGTTCCTCAGGCCCGTTCGCCTGTACTTTGCTCAACCGCTCCCTTGGCCAGCTCGTTCCTCACGAAGCAGGTCGCTTCAATCGCAAGTTCATCTCACAAGCCTTGCGTCACATAATGGGAAGATTGTCGCTGTATGTGCTCAAATGCAGTGACCAATCCAACATTCACAGGATCTGACTCTGCTTTTTCACCTTCATCACCACACTTCCTGCCTTTTTTCCGGTTTTTTTCATCTTTTTTTAAAATATTTTTTCATTTCAAATGGGTTAAAACAGTCTCGTTTGGAACGGGTAAACGCTGCCTTCCGTTCATTCATGAGTCATTCTGAACCAAAGTGATTCAAAATGTATTAAACAGCCTATCTGATATTTAACCATATAAAACACCCACCTTGGGTACAACTGGGGTATTTTTCCAAAACGGCACATTTACTTTTGCGATGACGGTAATCCATGACTGGTAAGTTTCCAAAACCGCCTCTCCGGGATCCGAAAAATTTTAACCATTTAAAAACAGACACAATGTTTGGAATAGAAAAAATCAGTTGGACACAATTTTCAATCTTTCTCCTGTATGTTACCGGTGCGTGGTATGCAGGACTGTTTGCCTGGGCATGGATCAAAGGGAAAAAGAGTAAAAGGAAAACCCTTTTTGAATATGATGATTTAGACGAATTGCCAAAAGAGGTGCTAGTGCCCTTTAGCGTTTCTGCCTCCGACTTTCCGAGGGAGATGATCCCGATTATCAAACCGGAAGATGTAGCGCTCATCACTAACCTTTACGAAGATAACGGAATTGATGACGGGTATCCGATGGAACATTTTATAGAAAAAGATCTCTCTAAATCGCCGGAAATCCTCAAAAAAATCCGGATTCAACAATAATTAATCACTTTAAAAAAATCAAAAAATGAAAAGAACAAAGAACTTTTTGAAAAAAGCAGGTATTGGCATGTTTTTGATTATCCAAACTATGGAGCGGATCGTTGCCCAGAATGCTGCAGGGATTGACCAGGCCACAACAGAAGTGAAATCTTACATTGACCCTGTTTCCAACCTGATCATTGCAATCGGTGCCGTTGTTGGTTTGATTGGCGGGATAAGGGTCTACATCAAATGGCAGAGTGGCGACCAGGACACCCAAAAATCTCTGATGGGTTGGTTTGGTGCCTGTTTGTTTTTGGTACTGGTGGGTGTGGTAATCAAAGCATTCTTTGCCTGATGGAAACCCACAAGATCCTTAAAGTGGATACCCGGCTATATATCAAAGGGCTTTCCGGCTCTTTGGTCTTCATGGCTCTCTACGGCATCATCGCAGCTTTTCTGCTCTTTACTTTCCTCTACATCTTTCTCGGCGTTTTC
>Ga0209585_10000006_pt1 | contig 88478 bp, 99 predicted proteins | sample NGEPerone_FD_185491 | JGI IMG/M metagenome (GOLD analysis project Ga0209585, IMG submission 185491) | Arctic peat soil microbial communities from the Barrow Environmental Observatory site, Barrow, Alaska, USA - NGEE Permafrost154B-one... | ecosystem: Environmental > Terrestrial > Soil >... | reverse complement strand
TGTTGTACCATATAGTTTTCAGCCCTGCTTTTTTTGCTCCGCTAATATCGGATATGATTGAATCTCCAACAAAAGCAGTCTTTTCACGCGCTATGCCCATCTTCTGGAGGGTCTCGTTGAATATTCGCGGATGTGGTTTGTAGACTTCGAGCTCTTCGGAGGTGATAATCACTTCAAAAAGGTCGGAGACCCCGTTGAGGTGGGCCGAAAGCTCCTCAGTGTCTCCGTTTGAAACCATTCCGAGTCGGAGGCCGTTTGCATAGAGAGTATCGAGCGTCTTTTTGACGTTCGGGAGGATCGTAACCGCTTCATCGAGCATTTTTTTATAGATATAGTTTAGCTCCTGAATATAAGCGTCCTGCACATGTATCCCATAACGATGAAAGACGTTCTTTGTGCTGATTCCATAAAGATCGCGCATATTTCTAAACTCGCCGCAGTAAGCGATCACGTCGTGAAAAGCGAGTTCAAACTCTTTATTCCAGTATGCGTTGAACTCGTCCACTGAGGTTGCGATGCCAAACAACGTTTTTGACTGTTGAACGACGTGTTGGGTGATGTCGCGGTGGTACGTACCGACATCGAGCACGGTGCCATAAGCGTCAAAGAGAATGGCTTCAGTCTCATTCATCAACTAACGGTTTGCTTGCTGAGGTAAATAGCTATTTGTAGGGGAAAACAGCCCTAAGATTCCTCAGGGCCAAGCATTATGCCGGTCTGTTTTCTCGACTAGTGTTTTAAATGCCGTCCTTATAACACTACTAACGAGTATGACCTCAGATTTACTAGGGGGGCATTTTTATCTACTGATGAGGCAACATGCGAGGCAAATAGATGCGCTCTGATCAGAAACACGTAAAGAGGGTAAAAATCCGCTTGCACGAGTTGCGAGAAGATTCGGATGCTGCTGAGCTCGTGAAATTCCTTGCACAGCGAAAAGGCATAATAAAAGTCGAAGTAATCGCTGATTTGTTCACGATTTGCATCACTTACGATGAGGGGGTAACGACGCCAGGGCAGATCATTGCAGATTTGAGCGACATTCGTTTTATTCCAGAAGGCTCCACTATACTAAACGGGTAGTATCATCGATGCAACGAGAATGAAACATCGCTAGGCGCATAAGCGCAGCCACCTTTCTCCGTGTGCGTAAAAAATTTCGACGACTAATGGTCAAACTGTCATGGGATTCTTGGATTCATTGCTAGGACGGACGAAGGGTATAGCCCCAAAAGTGGACGGTTTGTTTTCAATGGCAACTGCCTACATCACGCTCAGCACTGAGTTTAGCTTGAGCTCGACGGGAAAAGCGGGGATCTGCTTCAAGCCTGTTGAATCAGGCGACTTTGATCAGGTTGAGAACGAGATTGTAGAGTTGCTTAAAATAAGCGAAACCACTTTTGAGATCAGGCAAGATGAGTTTGGCTACGCGTGGGTTATCGTTGCTGACGCGCAGTTTGAGAATGTAGTTTCCGACATCCACGCAGTGAGCTCAACGCTTATCGACGGAGGATATGGCGAACAGGTCCTGTGTGCGGTTTTCCCGTTTCGGAACCAAAAGAGTGTCTTTTGGATTTACAGTTACAAACGTGGAAAATTTTATCCCTTTGTGCCAGTAGAGCCAAAGCAACACAAGCGCGATTACGCCTATGAGTTCAGACTTCGGTCAGTCTTACAGCGCGAGCTGCCGATAGAGCAAGAGCTCGAGCGTTGGTACCCTCTTTGGTATGTGCCGCTTTAGTTGGTGGCTAGTCCGGAATAATGCCCTCTTTTGTGAACAACCTGCTTGCTTCTTTTAGTGTGATATCAGGCGACGGAACTATCAGATCTGAAGGACGGATTTCTGCTGGATCGAGTGGCGTGCCTTTCTCTCGAATGGTGTGAATCATCTCTTTAAGGCATCTGTTGAATTCATCGACCTCCTCATTGCTGAGGTGATCGACCAAGCTACTATCGAGCTCATTGAGTTTGTCGAGATACTTGCTGTCGAGCACGTACTGGTTGTCGCCGAGGATGCGCACTATCATTGTTGAGCCTCTTGGGTCTCTTCAGTCTTGGCTTTCTTCTTTGTGGTGACCTCTTGCTTAAGAATCTGAAGTTCTTGATCAACCTCGTCGCTCGACTTAATCTTGCTGAGCTCCTCTTCGACCTTCGTCTGATCGCTCGTCAAATCTTCGAGCGTACCGGAGTCAATAAGTTCATCAAGCGCCTGTGATCGCGCTTTCATCGATTCTGTCTTTTCCTCAGCACGTTGAACTGACATCCCGACGTCAGCCATTTCCTCGGAGATCCCAGTAACAGACTCGGTGATTTTGACCTGCGCTTCTGCAGCTGAATACTGCGCCTTTATGGTCTCCTTCTTCGTTCGGAACGCCTCAACTTTGGCAGAAAGCTTCCTTTCGGTGTTCACGAGCTTAGTCTGTTCATTTTCGAGATCAGCAATCTGTGCCGTGAGTGATTCGATCTGCGCCATTGAGTCTTTTTTCCGCTCGAGCGCAATACGGGCGAGATCGTCGCGTCCAAGACTAACTGCCTCGCGTGCCTGATTGTTCAGGCTTTCGACGTTTGACTCAAGTTTTGCCTTCTGAAGTTCAAGCCTCTTTTTCGCCGTAACGACGTCGGCAATGCCGCGCTTTACATTGGTTAACAGCTCGAGCTGCTTTTCATAAGAGTAATCGAGTGTTTCACGTGGGTCCTCGTGCCGATCAAGCAACGAGCTGATCTTTGCCTTAATCATCGTCATGAGACGATCAAATATTCCCATTTTCTCCTCCTCCGTTTAGATATGTGGCGTATCTTACACAGTCTTATTCGTCAATTGTGCTTCTTGACTTAATAGCTTCGTTGTTGCGTAAGCGCGATAAAATCGAAATGCCTAAGCCCGATCCAATCATCTGTTCCCCTATGGAGCCCTCACATATAGCGAAGGAAGCAGCTGGAAGGTCAATCGCGGAAATGGTCGAAGACGGAATGGTTGTAGGGCTCGGGACCGGGACCACAGCGGCGCGTGCGATCGCCCATTTGGGGCGGCGTATCGTTGACGAGGGGCTTTCCATAGCGGGCGTTCCAACGTCCCATCAGTCGATGCTGCTTGCGGTAAAGCATCGTGTCCCGCTTACCACCTTGTACGAGCACAAAATCGTTGATATCGCCCTCGACGGCGCTGATCAGGTCGATGCACACCTTAACCTCATCAAAGGCGGCGGTGGAGCTCATACGCGTGAAAAAATCGTTGCCCGCTCAGCGAGGCGGTTTTGTGTTGCAGTCGATGCTTCAAAACTGGCGCCGCGTTTGAATCTGCCCGTACCTCTCGAAGTGTTGCCCGTTGCTTGTCCGCTCGTTCAGAACGAGGTCAATCAAATGGGGGCCACAGTAAAACTTCGGCAATCTGAGAAAAACAGCGTCTCTGTTACCGATCAAGGGAACCTCATACTTGATGCGGACTTCGGATTTGTTAAGGATCCAGAAAAGTTAGCGAAAGAGCTCTCCACGATAACTGGGGTAGTGGAACACGGCATTTTTGTTGAGGTCAGCGAGGTACACGTGGCGACACTTGCTGGAAAAGCTGCCTCCGTTGAGGTCTTGACGAGGTAATTCACACGCTGAGTGAACTATTTATCTACTCCAATGGTTCGTGAAAGACTTCTTAGCATAGCGATAGTCTCTTCGTCGTGCTGTGCGCCGCGTTTTCGCGAGTCGTCAAGAGAGTCGATGATATCGCAGAGTTGCGTGGAGAGCCGGTAACACTTAAGCGGGCGGCCTTTGCCCTCTTTTTTTTGTTCCCACTCTTCAATCCATCCGCGTTCCCTCATTTCGCGCATCGCGATGCTAACTTCAGGTTGTCGCAAGCCGGCACCAAGCTCAATATTGCGGGAAACCGATTCATTGACGTTTGCTAAGTACACCAATGCTTTTGCTAAGTTCCTCTTGACTCCGACATTGCAAAGAAGGCTAGCCATCACCTCATCATCTTGGTCGAACACCGGTACGGACTTGTCCCTCATTATATTCCCCTTAGTATTTTTATCATATAAATTATATTTACGATATAAATACGTTTTCAAATTATTTCTTCGATTTTCGATCAAAAAAACCTTGTTTTTAATTATAAAGGGATATTTATATTATTTTTATGTACATTTGGCGCACGTACGCGTCAAAAGCCTTTTATAGGGCGCTCTTAATAGCGGGAGTGTCTGAAGGGGCTGCTTAGCCGCTTATAGTACCTCGCAGCCGGGGTGGCCTAGTAAGTTGTTGCAGACGTAGGCAATAATCTAGATGGCTAAGGTGTCAGACTCATAGGGTAATTTAACTCGACACCTGAGATATCTGAAGATCGCGGGTTCGACTCCCGCCCCCGGCATGCTTTATTCTTTGAGAATTAATTATATATCTCTGAATTTTTTAGATATGACTATTAGATTTTATGAAGATTCGAGCTCTGCAGCTTGCCGGAAAATCAAGCAAATGAAAAAAATATTGTTAAGTATAACACTTGTTTTGCTCATTGCCGTTATGGTGTCTGGGGTAGGTTGCACATCAAACACCTCTGGCGCCAGGGTTCAGGTCGCAGGATCTACAACAATCCAACCGCATGCTGAGGCGTTAGCGAAAGCATTCCAAACAAACAACTCCGGTATTACTGTATTCGTACAAGGTGGGGGTTCATCTGCTGGCGTCACAGCGGTCGGAACAGGCACCGCTGACATCGGCATGTCATCTGCAAACCTGACAACTAGTCAACTGGCGCGGTACCCGAATCTCAAGCCAGTAACAATTGCCGTCGACGGTTTAGTTATTATCGTCAACCCACAAAATCCCGTTGATAATCTGACGCTTAGTCAAGTGCGTGATATCTTTAGGGGAAGCATCAGTAATTGGAACCAGGTTGGCGGTCCAAATCAGGAAATAAACATAGTCAACCGTGAAATCGGGTCTGGCACGCGCGATGGCATACAGAAATTAGTGCTGAAAAATAGCAGCTTCAGTATCAGAGGAATCACCCAGTCGTCAACGGGAGCCGTCAAAACGTTTGTTGCTGCTGATCCCAACGCAATCGGTTACATTTCATTTGCGGAAGTCGATAATAGCGTTAAGGCTCTAGGGATTGATGGCGTTATCCCTACGTATGCTTCTATAGCTAACAGAACCTACCCGATCCAACGTGACCTCCTTTTTGTGACGAACGGAGATCCGACCGGAAATGCAAAGGCCTTCCTAGATTTCACGCTAAGTCCTGCAGGGCAAGCGATTTTGAAGGCCAACAAAGAGGTGTCGATAACCGACGTCGGTAAATAAAAGCTAAATCGCCGGTGACGGCATAAGTGACTATGAGTGTCCCATAATCACATCTAGTCGCTTAATTCCTCGGGGATTGAAAATACCAAGCTGAAGACAGCAGTGGATCCCCTTAGGTCAGAGATATAAGATATAAAGGAGCGTGCCATTGCCCTCGTTTGCATTTACCACGTTGAATGCGCTCTAGGGGGATTGTTTCGCTCTTCGTTTTGAGAATCCCTGGCATCTTCATTTAAACCATCTTATTTACTAACTCTGCTCAAAAATCGTGATAGCGATGAAGACCGAAGGCCGCATTGTTCAATTTACGGAGATTACGATTTGTTGAGGGGTTGGTGTTTAGCGAAAACGAGCTGCGCTGCTTCTGGCGGTTAGGGTAGCCCGCAAGATACCTATGATTTGAAACGAGCGTGGATCAAGTCCGCTCTCTAATCTCTTCGAGTAGTAAATATATATTGACTTGTTGTTATATAATCTCTTGATTTCTATGGAGATTCGGAAGATTCAGCTGACAGGAAAATCAAGCTACACAGTTTCGCTGCCTAAGACTTGGGTCACGCAAGTCGGTCTTAAGGAGCAATCACAAGTAGGCATAACAACGCTGCCTGACGGTTCGTTGCGCGTTACTCCAAGCGAAAGCGTTAGGCCGCTAGGTCGGGGGATTTTTAGCATAGAAGGCCTTTTTGAAAACGCCCTTGCGCGACAAATGATAGCCATCTACATTGCGGGTTACGATACATTTGAGCTGCGCGCCCCCCAGATTCGATCAGATCAGCGAAAGACCATACGTGACATGTCTTATCGTTTGATTGGCATGGAAGTCGTTGAAGAGACTGCGAAATCGGTCGTAATAAAGGATTTTATTAGCCCTAACGAGCTTCAAATAAAGAAATCTATTCGAAGAATGCATCTTATTATCGAAGCGATGCTTGTTGATACCATACAATCTCTTGTTAAAAACGACATCGATCTAGCCAATGATGTTATAATAAGAGATCGTGATGTCGACAGGCACTACTTGCTCGTGCTTAAACGTTTGCAGGCAATGGTGAAGACCCCGTTTGCGGAATCTTCAGATATAAACGCTAACGAGAGTCTCGAGTACTATCTCACTGCGGTATCTCTTGAGCGAATAGCGGACCATGCAACAAAGATAGCGCAATGTGTATTGACTCTATCAGGTGGTGCGGTACCAACTGAGATTTTAGAAAGCATCATTGAGGCAAGCAAGCTCTCTAGCGACATTATGCAGCTTGCAATAGATGCCTTGTCTCAGTTTGATCCAAAGCTTGCTGAAAAAGCTATCGCGACAAAAAGCAGCCAAATCCCTATCATTAAAAAAATTGAGGCGATGACGTTGGATGTCAACGCGCATATAGCGCTGCCGATTCACTGCATCGCGAATAGTATCGACCGCGTTGCAGACTATGGAATGAACATAGCTGAAGTTGCCATCAATCTATCAATCGCGAAAGCTGCGAATCAAGTATAAATTCTATAGGTCGTAAGGCGCATTAAGTGATCTATAGAGTCTATATAGTTTATATAAGGTATACATATAGTCTATATTCGCTCTTGGGAGCTGTGGTGACTTAATGAAGAAACTTTTACCAATTGTGTTAGTAGCCATGCTAGTCGCACTTGCGGTTTTTGGAGCAGGATGCACATCTAGTACGAACAACACAGCTAACGGCACAAAGCTGCAGCTTGCCGGATCAACGAGCGTTCAGCCTCACGCAGAAGTTCTGGCAAAGGCCTTCCAAGCTAATAACTCGGGTGTCCAGATATTCGTACAAGGCGGCGGATCGTCTGCGGGAGTTACGGCCGTCGGTACAGGTACTGCTGATATTGGCATGTCGTCTGCAAACTTATCAGCGAGTCAAAAATCACAGTATCCGAACCTGAAAGCGGTGCCCATTGCCGTTGATGGAATAGCTATTATCGTCAATCCACAAAATAACATCAGCAATCTGACAACGAACCAGACTCGCGACATCTTCACAGGTAACATAACTAACTGGAACCAAGTCGGCGGATCTGATGCGAAGATCAATGTGGTAAACCGCGAAGAGGGGTCAGGAACCCGCGACGGGATACAAAAGATCGTGTTGAAGGGCGGTAACTTTAGCACTGGAGGAATCACACAATCGTCAACTGGCGGAGTGAGATCGTATGTTGCCGGGGATTCAAATGCAATCGGCTATATCTCCTTTGCCGAGGTCGACAACTCTGTAAAAGCACTCAATATTAACAGCGTTGCTCCGACTTATGACACCATAGCCAACGGAACTTACCCAGTTCAGCGGTACTTCCTCCTCGTAACGAACGGAGATCCGACCGGAAATGCAAAGGCCTTTATAGACTTCACTCTAAGTCCTGCAGGTCAAGCGATATTGAAGGCGGATAAAGAGGTAGCAATCAGCGACGTGTCGGCAAAGTAAACAAAGACGAACCACCTCCAACCACCCCCCCCTTTTTTTACGAGGAGTGATCAGCATAAAGCCGAACAGAGCAGGACGGTCGCTTCGCAGATCTGCAACCCAAGACATTAAAGGACGAACCATAGAGTTACTTCTATTGCTGTGTGGAATCTCATCAGTTTGTGCTATTTTTCTCATTATCATATTTATCTTCGCTGAGGGATTGCCATTCCTCATTCAAGCCGGACCAAACTTCTTGATATCGAGCGTTTGGCAACCGACAGATAACTTTGCTGACGGGCTCTGGGGCATCTTTCCGATCATCATCGGATCGTTGCTTGTCACGGTGGGGGCCGTTGCGATTGGCATGCCGCTTGGTGTTGCGTGCGCTATTTTCCTGGCTGAAATCGCACCCGCTCCGGTCCGACGCATTCTCGTGCCTTCGGTAAATGCGTTGGCAGGCGTCCCATCGGTTGTTTACGGGTTCTTTGGACTGTTGGTGGTCGTGCCATGGATACGAGGGCAGTTTGGAGGATTCGGAACGAGCGTCTTAGCTTCATGGCTCATACTTTTTATCATGATCTTACCCACGATCATCAGCATCTCCACAGATTCTATTCGCGCTGTGCCCAAGGAGTTTAAAGAGGGCAGCCTTGCCATAGGGGCGACCCACTGGCAGACGATTAGGAGTGTCTTGGTTCCCGCTGCGAGTTCAGGCATAATAGCGAGCGTTATTCTCGGTATGGGACGCGCTATCGGTGAGACGATGGCGGTGCTTATGGTGGCTGGAAATTCTATCACCATCCCAAACTCAATATTTGCTCCCACAAGCACACTCACCGCGCAGATTGCTCTTGAGATGGGATACGCCACCGGCGCGCATCGCGAGGCGCTCTTTGCGATGGGCATCGTACTTTTTGCCTTTATTATGATCCTCACCGGTCTCGCAAACCTTGCAAGCAGGAGGCGGATCGCCTACTGATGGAGGCAAAACGGCGTGAGCTGGTGCCCTTGGCTCTGCTGTGGGGGGCAGGAATTGCGACGCTTGTTATACTGATCGTAATATTGGCATATATACTGGCTAACGGCCTTCCGGTCATTAGCTGGCATTTCTTGACGGGCGAGCCTGCACTATGGGGACAAACAGGCGGGGGGATCTACTCCACCATCGTGGCGACTTTAGCGGTTACAAGCATAAGCCTGCTTGTGGCTGCGCCGCTCAGCGTTGGGGGCGCAATTTATCTAAACGAGTACACTAAGGAGACTTCTCTGCGAATGGTTATCCGCCAGGCCGCGGAAATCTTGGCAGGGATACCGTCGATCATTGTCGGTCTCTTTGGTTTCCTTTTTTTTGTCATCTACCTCGCACCATTCACGGGGGGGTGGTCGATGATCTCGGGCGGCCTGACCCTAGCTTTCATGGTGCTGCCAATATCGCTGAGAACTTCGGAAGAGGCCCTCAAAACTGTCCCCGCAGAGCTTCGTGAAGGGAGTCTCGGGCTTGGCGCGACGAAATGGCAGTCAATAACGACCGTCGTGCTGCCAACTGCGCTCCCAGGAATCATTACAGGGCTCATCCTCGGCGTTGGACGCGCAGTCGGCGAAACCGCTGCTATCCTTCTCACTGCTGGCGGCTCATTAAACTTGATCCAAAGCCTTCGTGATCCTGGCCGCCCTATGACGCTCAACATCTATAACGTCCTGACCGAATATCGCGACACCACTACCGCCTATGGGACCGCCGCTGTGCTAGTTATTGCCATCCTTGCCATTACGCTTATTACTGACTTGTTAATGAACAGCTATACTAAGAAGCTCAAGGGGCTGTAAGAGTCAATGGATACCGCTACTGAGACCAGTGTCGAGATTAGTGTGAAGAGCCTTAACCTCTGGTTCGGTAAGTTCCAAGCGCTAAAGAATATCAACATCGACATCCAAAAGAATCAGGTGACCGCGCTTATAGGCCCCTCAGGGTGTGGAAAATCGACCTTCATCAAGACGCTAGACAGGATGAACGATCTCGTGGATAACGTCAAGATTACAGGCGAGGTGGTATACCAAGGGCGGAACATCCTTGACTCTGACACCGATGTGGTGGAGCTTCGTAAACAGATCGGAATGGTCTTTCAGAAGCCCAACCCTTTCCCAAAGTCTATCTTCGATAACGTCGCTTACGGCCCGAGGGTGCATGGGGTTCGAAAAAAGCAAAATCTGAATGAAGTTGTGGAACGAAGTCTAAAGGCAGCCGTCCTCTGGGAGGAGGTTAAGGATCGGTTGAACGAATCAGCGCTGAGGCTTTCTGGCGGTCAGCAGCAGCGGCTCTGTATCGCAAGGCTCCTCGCCGTCGAACCTGACGTCCTCCTCATGGACGAACCCGCGTCGGCGCTCGATCCGATAGCGACGTCGAAGATCGAAGATCTGATATATGAGCTTAAAAATGACTATACAATCATCATTGTCACGCATAACATGCAGCAAGCTGGACGAGTGGCAACGAATACTGCCTTTTTCTACCTAGGTGAGCTCGTAGAATACGCCCCGACGATAGACTTATTTGAACGGCCACAAGATAAAAGGACAGAAGACTACGTAACCGGTAAGTTTGGATAAGACAAGGAAGATATGGCTCGGACTCGTTACGTTAGAAAGTTGAAAGAGTTGCGGCAAAACGTCATAGACATGGGCGCTCTTACTGTGCGATCCGTGGAGGATGTGCTGACCGCGTTTGAGTTGAGTGATACTGCGCTTGCTGAGCGTGTAATCGCTAATGACGATGCGATAAACAATTTCGATCGAAAGATCGAGGCGCAGTGCATGACGCTTCTAGCACTCGAACAGCCTATGGCGAAAGACCTTCGAATGATTGCCACCTCGCTAAAGATGATAACTGATTTGGAACGCATCGGCGATTTCGTAGTCGACATTGCTGAAGAGATTATCACCATGGCAAAGCCGATCCGCATACCCGTTTCCGCATCGAAATTCAACGAGCTTGTCGCTGATGTGAAGTTGATGGTCGTTGATAGCATCGAAACGTACGCGAGCGGCAATGTTCAACAGGCGCGCAGCTTTGAGGCGCGTGACGATAGAATTGACTTTTTGTTCAAAAGTATCGTTGAAAATATGGTGAACGCGCTCGCTCAAAGCCAATGCTCAACGGAGACCGTTGCTGACGTGGCCAGCCTCCTATTCATCATCCGATACCTTGAGCGCATCGCGGATCACGCGGTAAACATTGGTAATCGTGTCTGTTACATGGAAGAAGGCGACCGGCGCTTCTTGAAATAGTAAATTTCTTACATCGCTCTACCCACACAGTGTAGTTTGGTCACAGGTGCGATCATATCACATTCATGCCACCTCGCCGGCATCACGCTGACGTGACAGGACATTTTCAAAAAATACGCCCGTCTGGAGTTAGATAATGTTGCTTCTTGTTGCGTCGACGCAGAGCGCAAAACACAGTCACTTTTAGCAGGGCAAGTTCCATGCTAAGATAGCGACAACGCAATATGTTAAGGCGTCTAGTTAATGGAAAAGGAAAAAGTTCGCAGAAAGGAGGTATCACATGGGTTTTTCATCGACCACCATAAGAGCCCCGTTAGACGTTCCCCAGGAGAAACGACCTGAATACGTACAAAATTTGTTCAATATTACTAGGGGAAGCGGGCGTCTCATGTTGTTTGCGGGAGATCAGAAGATAGAACACTTAAATGATGACTTCTATGGCCCTGGAATCTCGCCTGAGGACAACGATCCTGAACACCTGTTTCGCATCGCGAGCAGCGCTGAAATCGGGTGTTTTGCGACTCAAATGGGCTTGCTTGCTCGATACGGTGAGGACTATCCGCGCGTTAACTACCTTGTCAAGCTTAATTCCAAGACCAATGTTGTAAAGACAGGACAGGCAGAGCCTTTCAGCGGCGCGCTTTATTCGTTAGTCCAAGTCGATGAGTTTCGGCAACATTCGGGCTTGAACATCCCTGCCGTCGGATACACAATTTACGCAGGAAGTGAACACGAAGCACAGATGTTGCGAGAGGCGGCCCAGATCATCTACGGGGCCCATAAACGTGGAATGATCGTGGTTGTTTGGATCTATCCACGCGGCGCGGCCGTTAAAGATGAGCACGACCCGCATCTCATTGCCGGGGCTGCCGGTTTGGGCTGCTCCCTTGGCGCTGATTTTGTCAAAATAAACTATCCAAAGAAAGATGGCGTTGATTCCAAAGAGGCCTTCAAAGAGGCCGTGCAGGCCGCGGGCAGGTGTAAAGTACTGTGCGCCGGAGGCTCAAGCGTCGACGTGAAGTTCTTTCTTGAGCGTCTTTGGGCGCAAATATTCATTAGCGGTGCCGAAGGCAATGCAACGGGCAGGAACATCCATCAGAAGCCGCTCAAAGAAGCCATCCTAATGTGTAATGCCATTTCGGCCATCGTCGTGAATGGGGCGGGTGCAGAAGAAGCACTGGCTATCTACACTGGAAGAAAAGAGTTTAAAGTGAAAGACTATAACATGCCGTGAATCGGTTTAACGTCTTTGATTCGCTGTCAATACGTCCTTTACACGAACGAGAGAGGAATCTATGATATACACGATAACGCTTAATCCCGCACTTGACCGCATCCTCACTGTTGAGTCTATTGAGTATCATAACCCAAATCGAGTTGACGGCGATGAGCGATATGCAGGTGGTAAAGGCATCGACGTTTCCAAAGCGCTCACTAGGCTTGGCGTGGGCAACAAAGCACTAGGCTTTGCTGGCGGATTCACTGGGTTGGAGCTCGAGGGATGTCTTTTCAATCTCGGGGTAAACTGCGAGTTTGTCAGAATCTCTGCCGAAACCCGCACGAATGTGTATATTCACGAGACAGCAAGAAACCGCCAGATCTCGTTCAACCTACGTGGGCCTTTGATCCAGTCCTTCGAGCTCATGGAAATGATCGACGTCATCAAAGGGCTCAAGGATGCTGAGTATATTATTCTTAGCGGGAGTATCCCTGCAGGGGTCAATCCAATTATTTATGAAAAAATCGTAGAGATCGCAAAAGCGAAAGGAGCGAAGGTCGTTCTCGATTCTGACGATGAGCCTTTCAAGGCAGGTTTGAGAGCAAAACCCCATATTATCAAGCCAAATATTCACGAGCTCGAACGACTAATGGCTCGGCAGCTTAAAGACATCGACGCGATCGTCGACGCCGCGGTGGGGGTATACGAGCGAGGCGTTGAGGTCGTCCTCGTTTCAATGGGCGCAAGAGGCGTGCTGCTCGTGACTAAAGATGAACGCTGGATTGCGCACCCGCCACGAGTAACTGTCGTGAACACCATCGGCGCCGGAGATTCTGCCGTTGCCGGGTTCGTTCACGGCTTGGCCATGGGCGAGAGCTATAAGGAGGCTGTAATGAGGGCGGCAGCGACCGGAACCGCGGCTACTCTTATCAATGACGTTTCAATAACGCAGGGAAGCGTAGACGCGATTCTTGCGCAAGTGAAGGTCCGCAGGGCCACTTAGAGGTTGCGCGCTCCGCCTCTATTGCTTTCGGTAGGCGTTGATTTCATTTCGGAAATGTGCGGCCATTTTGTGAGGGGATTGCGCGAAAATTATGTCCCTCGATATGGCGATGATGCCCATACGCCCATTAGAGTTTGTTCCGCTTATGACTGCAGTCTGGAGATCACCGCCTTGTGATCCAACGCCCGGGATAAGGAGTGGGGTACCCTCACCTACAAGACCGCGTATTGTGTTTAGCTCACTTCCTTGAGTCGCTCCTACGACGAAGCCGAGATTGCCGTATTTGTTCCATCCCAGAGCTTTCTTAGCTACGACCTGATAGAGCGGTTCTGAACACGTTAGGTCCTGTATCTCTGTCGCTCCGGCGTTCGATGTCCTGCAAAGAACAAAGACTCCCTTGTTGCGCCGCTCGAAGAAGGGCTCAATTGCGTCGAGTCCCATGTAGGGGCTGACTGTGACGGCGTCACCTCCTATGATCTCGTATACGTATTTGGCATAAGCTTTTGATGAGTGTGCTACGTCAGCCCGTTTTGCATCTACGATGACCGGCACTCGGACGAACTCTTTAATGTACTGCACCGTTTTAATCAGGGCTTCTATACCAGAGGGTCCGCGCGCTTCGTAGAACGCCGTATTTATCTTATAACAGCACACTAAATCGAGCGTAGCGCTTATAATGCGTTGATTAAAATCAAACGTATCACCTACAGTGCCGTCAGGATCCAGCCCTACACATAGCCAGCTGTTGTTCTGACGTGCCGTTTTTTCTAAGTCTCGTAAAAAAGCCACCATATATTTCTATCCTGAGCTTCGGAATATATCCCTCTATTTACAGCATGTTCCTTTTAACCACTGCTCGCGACACTAACGTCGGTTACGCGAATCTTTGGTGTCGTTAATCCAAAATACGTCGTGACATCTCGGCTTAGCCCATCAATCTGCTTTAGCAAATCGAGGACGTTGATTCCTATGTTTGTTTGTTTCAGAGCGTGTTTGCATTCACCATCTTCGATAGCGTATCCCGCGTAAACCATGCCGGAGAACTCACCCGTACTCATGTTCGGGTGGTCGCCTGTTGCGCGTACATAGATGCCGTGTCGCACATCCTTCATAATGTCAGCTTCGCCGCCTTGTCCGATTATCAGATTTGTCGGAGAAATTGAAGGCGGTTGCCGATAGTCTCCCCGAGAGGCGTTGCCTGTGCTCATTATGCCTTCTTTATTTGCCGCGTAGCTGTCGAACAGAAATGAACGCAAGACGCCATTTTCGATGAGAAGGGTTCGCTGCGATGGCACGCCCTCCGCATCAAACGGTCTCGTCTCCAAACCATCGCTTAAGAGCCCATCATCAACAATCGTGAAACCGTTTACAGCGATTTGTTCGCCGATTTTTCCCGTAAGGAACGACCGATCTCGTTGCACATCGTCGGCGCTCACAGCTGTAGCAGCGGCGATGACCGGTCCAACAGCAAGTGGGTCAAAAACGACTGCCATCTTGCCTGATTGAATCGGTCGTGGATTCATGCTACTTAGTGCCATCTCTCCTGCGGTACGCCCGACTAACTCGACGTCTAAATCGAAGCGCCGAGACGCGGCATATTCGAAGCCATTTCCACTAGCGTCTCTCTCGTGTGCGACTACGTCCACATCGATTGAAGCTTGGGTCCCGCTATCTGTCCCTTCCACCCCGAGCGTGTTTGCGATAGCTTCGCTCCACAGTCCGACTGATGCACCAGAGTTGATGATATCGACGCGCTTATCAATGCGGGAAGCGTCTGCGACGTCAATAGCTAGCTGTACCACGGTTGCGGCATCGAGAGATGCGATTGTGTGATCCCACGTGCCGGCCACAGTTGGATAGCTCTCGGGGAGCGAAAGAGACTTAAAATCCTTGTCAGGGCTCCCGGCGCGTGCTGCTGAGATCGCTTTTTCTACAGCGGACTCCACTTGTTCGAGAGACGCGTGCGCATAGCCCATGCTACCATTCTTAAAGACGCGTACTCCAATCCCACACTCGAAGCCGCTTTGACTCGATTTGATGTGCCCTTTTTCAAGCTCTGCGCTAATAGAGTTCGAATAGGTGGCGAACGCCTCTCCTTGATAGATTGACGTGTCGATGAGTGCTAATGCCTGGATACAAGCATCGAGGAGCGCACTCTCTCGATCAGCGACTTTAGTCGTCACTTATATCCCTCCGACGACTACATCACTAACTCGCATGTAAGTCCCACCCGTGGTGTTCGGCGTCATTTGTCCCGCTTTTCCGCACGTTCCGGGATCGAACGCCAAAGTCTGTCCTACGGCGCTGATGTTATGAAGAACCTCAAGGGTCATCGCGCTCAGTGCTGCGTCTCTCAAATGGTCGCGTAATTCGCCGTGTTCGACTACATACGCTTCTCTACTTTTGAACGTTAGCATCCCTGTTGTAGGAGTTGTGTAGCCATATTGCCAACCGACAAAATATATCCCACTAAATCCGTCGAGCAGCTCCTCAAACGTGTAGTCCCCAGGCTCAAAGAAGGTGTTGCTCATTCGAACGATGGGTGGATCGTCATATCGCTGGGCACGCGCGCTCCCGTTTGAGCCAACGCCAAGGCGCGACCCAGTCTCGATATCTGTGAGGTAGCTTTGCAGAATTCCGCGCTCCATAAGTACCTTTCGCCGAGTCTGTGTACCCTCATCATCGTAGGCTAAATAGCCATAACTCTGCAAACTCGGATCGTCAACAATCGTAACCGCATCAGAGCCAACCTTCTGTTTAAGCTTCCCGGCGAGGATGGACGTACCCGAAATAATCGCGTCAGCTTCAGCAGCATGTCCGAATGCCTCATGCGCAAAAACCCCTGACAGCGACGGATCAAGCATGGCGTCGAACTGTCCAGATGGTGCCGGCTTTGCATCGAGAAGTGATACAGCTTGCGATGCCGCAGTTCGACCGATGTCCGCATCACCCGAAAACAGCTCAAATCCCTTTGAGTCGCCTCTCGCCTTATAGCCAGATTGCCGAAGCGCACCTTCTTTAGCAAAGATCATAGCACGCGCGATCGATCGCACCGTAGTCTCATCGATGTAAGTTCCCTCAGAATTTGCGATAATCTTCTGCACCACAAGGTCATTATAGCCAATCTCTGTACTGTTGACGCGGGAATCTGTTTCTTTAGCTTCTTGCTCTTGGTTGAGCACATAGTTGAGCTTATCTGCGATCGAGACGCGGGTCGGTAGCAGTTGTACGGAAGGTGTCACGGTGTCTTCAAACACCGCCACATCGATCGAAAACTTTTCAGCGCGCGCAAACACAGCTTTAGCTAGACTAACCGCACGTTCAGCGCAATCTACCAGCCCTTTTCGATCCACTTGTGTAGTATAAGCAAACCCCCAAGCACCATCTAAAAATGCTCTTATTCCAGCTCCGAGCTCATTTGAGCTGTTGATTTTTGTTATCCCGTCTTTCGTTGAGATAGATGTGCCTTCGGAGCTTTCCAGTCTGATATCAGAGAATTGGGCCCCATGCGCACACGCAATGCTAAGGGCCTCTTCAATGTTTGCCTTTTTTTCACTTCGTTCTTGCATCAGCGGTTGCATCTCCGTACGACTAACATTGGGCTTAGATAAATGGTTTTTCCACAAGGCGTTGGGCTCGTGAATAACATCTTTCTTACCTTGATCTTCAGCAGGTGCAGCTTAGATCTGTTAATCGAGTCAATGCCGACGCGTAGTTTATAAAGACTCACGTCTACCTGACTACAAGGAAACTGAAACTGATCAAGCGTCAAACGAGGTGTTTACCTGATACAAGAACAACCAAGTAAGGTGAGATTGCCTAGAAGAAATAGCAGCGAAATCTTTGGGACGGTCGAAAAGATGCTCGGTGGAAGCCGTATTACCGTTCGTTCTCAAGATGGAAAAACCCGCATGGGGCGAATTCCCGGGAAAATGAAAAGAAGGGTGTGGCTCCGTGTTGGCGATGTAATTATTATTAGACCATGGAGCATTCAAGATGAAAAGGCGGACGTTGTGTGGCGGTATCTCCCCCCACAAGCTGATTGGTTAAGAAGGAAAGGATACATTTAACGCTCTATACGTTCTCCCGGATGTCTTTTTAATAACTGAATTATTTTTCATTGAGTTTTGTTTGGAGCCGTGAAGTGACTAAGCAATGAATACAAGCTCCGATGACTATGACGTGGTAGTAGTGGGGGCAGGGCCGGCAGGTTCAGTAGCTTCAAAAAACGCAGCTGCCGACTGCGACGTTCTCCTGGTTGAGAAACGCCAAGAGATCGGATCGCCTGTAAGGTGCGCAGAAGGCGTGCCCATGATTGAAACGCCATTTGTTTTTCACACGTCATTCGAAAAATATGTAGAACCTAACAAGAAGTGGATCGCGAGCGAAGTGAAAGGACTCTGTGGCAACGCCCCTGATGGAACAATAGTTGAAGTATCAGGTGAGATGCTTGGCATTGATGGACCGCTTGGCTTCGTCTTGGAACGTAAGCTCTTTGATCGACAACTTGCGAAAGACGCCGCTCGTGCTGGAGTCCAGGTTATGGTGCGCACCCGCGCAACGGGGCTTATTCTGGAGGATGGCGCAGTACGTGGTGTGAAGTTGAACCACCTCGGAGAGGACTTTGAGGTGCGCGCACAGGTGGTGATAGGTGCCGATGGAATTGAATCGCAGGTAGGTAGGTGGGGGGGCATAAACACTACGCTTAAGCTCAAGGACATTGAGAGCTGCGCTCAATATCATATGCAAAACGTCGAACTAAAGGCGAACACTCTCGAATTCTACTATGGCTCGCAGGCGCCAGGCGGCTATGCTTGGGGTTTTCCCAAAGGAAACGATGCAGGCAATATCGGGCTTGGGGTGCTCGGAAGTAAGTTGAATGACAAGCGACCTTTGGACTACTTAAAAAAGTTTGTTGCACAACACTTTCCTAACGGTAAGCCAGTCGAACTTATAGTTGGGGGCTGCCCTGTTAGCGATGCCCTTCCAACCATCATAGGAGATGGGCTCATGCTCGTAGGTGATGCTGCACGTCACACCGATCCGATCACTGGCGGAGGAATTATGGCGGCACTTCAAAGCGGGACGATGGCTGGGGTAGTCGCGAGCAAAGCTGTGCGCCAAAACGACGCGTCAGCTAGAGTGCTGCGCGAGTACGAAAATAACTGGACAGCCTCTTTTGGTAAAGAACGAACGCTTATGTACAAAGTCAAAGAGTTCGTTGTATCCCTCTCTGATGACGAAATCAACAAGTTAGTTCACGCATTTTCAGGCATTAAAGCCGAAGAATTGAACACAGAAGGAGCTATAAGACGGTTGTTAGGATTGGACCCGGGGCTTCTGCTTAAGACCCGTCAACTCCTCTAGCCGATTGAGGCTCCAACAGTTTTTGCCTAAAGCCTCTTTACGTCTTCGGTCTTAGGTTTACGTCGAAACAGGCGATCCCTCAATGATCTTTTCGGCGGTTCTTCATCAAGTTCTGGCAGGGGCGCTTGTACTTCCTCAGTTCCTACCTCGTCTTGGGTTGATTGCAAAGGTGAAGACGCGGGCTGCGGGAGCAAGCGAGTAAGGGCTTCGCTCACGTCTGCGAGTCGATCAATGACCTTGCTTGACTCGCTCCCATAAAATCCTGCAATGGTTTCATACCGTTTGAGCTCATCTTCACGAGCCAATTTAAAGCTCTCGTACTGCGCGGTCAGCCTCTCTATCATATCCGTTTTCATGAAAAGGAGTTCATCCTTATGGCGCAGCTCCCTTTCCCGCTTTTCCAGTTCTGTTTCTAAGCGAATTACCATGTCACGGGGCACTAATGATGTTTCGAGGCGTTTTTCTGCGCTATGTCCATTCGCCCGTATAGTGACTAGGTATGCGTCTAGTGCCGCAGCGACAATTTTACTCCGACTGCTATTTTCGGACCTCGCCTGTTTATCAGCAGCGGCCAAGAGCTCATCAGAAATGGCTATCGTAACCTTGTTTAACGGCATATAAATCTCCCAAAAAAATCTAAATACGGCGTATGCATCGTTAACTGATTGAGTCACACCATAGTATGACTAAGTCATACTTGAGTTTTTCGTGGGTCAACGCAGTTTTCCACTAAATGATTCGCACCATTTCCGATGCAAATTCTAGGAGTAGCTCCCACAAAAAAAGCTCTTTTTGTAGTCTTAAAGCAAAAATAAAGAAAAATAGTAGTTATTAACAAAATCAAAACCTTTAAATCACCATTTTTAGCAAACGGGATACGTAAAGGATTTCGTTGCTGCCGCTCGCCACTTCACGTTAAGACGGCAGTCGAAATGGAGCTAGAAACTATTTATAACGGTTTAAAGTTCGTAACCGAAATCTGTATTTCGCTATTAAGCCCAAGGACGAGATTTAATCTTAAATAAAGCCAGAATGTGCTTTAATTACTAAAATAAAAATCTAAGTGCAATCGAATACCTCTGTTTCGAGTCCAGATTTCAAAAAGAAGGATAAAATAGAAACGAAATCGTTAAATATTATCAAAGTGCGGTTTAATATGTCGATGCAGCGGGAGCCGGGCCTTGCCTAAAGGCCCTACCTCAAAACGCGCTCTTTTCGTTTGGCAGGCCCGTGCTCCGCGTTGGTCGCCGTATTTTTCGATATTTTTTTCTTCTCTTTTTTGTTCTACTTTTCGATTTATTACAGCAGGTCCCGTGTATTAACGACGATTCCAAAATCGCGAAAAGCGAGTCTGCGATCGAGGTGGTTCTTCAAAACTACGCATAAAAAAAAGCTTAAAGTACGAGCCGTCTACTTTGCTTCTCATTATCGTCTTGAACCCAAGCTTTTCATACATCGCTAGAGCTGCTTTGTTAGTCTCCCACGTTGTGATAAGTGATGCATCCATCCCATTTTGGAAAAGCTTTGACATTGCGAATTGTACCAGTCTTATCCCAATACCTTGGCGTCGAAACTCAGGGAGCACTGCGAGCGTCTCTATAAGACCGAGTTGTGGACGTCTGTAGTTGTAGATAACAGCTACGCCACCAACGACCATGTCAGCGTCCACTGCCTTGATCCAACCCCGCTGCCTATCGTTTAAAATCCGTGTTATTTTGACGCGTAAATTCTCACTTTCTGTAAGCGACGGCACAAACTCATTATCGACGGCGTTGAGCAAGTTAAGGATGTCGTTAAAGTCGTTCCAGTTTGCTTCACAAATCGTGAACGTCTCGAGTGGTTCCTGCAATAGCATTACCCTCCTTTTTTTGTTCTCTATACGCTAGCAAAGGAGAAGCAGCGCATTCAATACGACTCGATCAGAGGCAGCCTCTTCAAAGGGTAAGCCAGCGTTGCGCGCGGTCTCACCCACGTCAATTCCCATCGCCTCCATCGATGGTCGTGCCTTATACGGGTTGCGGCAGCGATTTCCGACACCGGCACACGTTTCACACAAAGTGCATTTCCCCGCTGAAAACGCAGTGGCGTACTTGAAGCCCTTTTTAAACGCGACAGCCTCGAGGCGTTCGGCGATCGTCTCTAGCGTGTTCTTAGCTATCAAATACGTCTCGTCCCAGCCTTTGAGGTATGTCTCATCATTATAGAGAGCTGCAAGATCCTTTGCTTTGTGGATTCGCGCAAGCATCCAGTCAGGCACGTCATATCCAATCTGGATCAGCAGCGCCTTCTGAAATCGCGCGAGGACGGTCCTAAACTCATCAAGGGGCATAACGTTAGGGGGGCACATTAGAGAAACGCCGTAATTCCTACAGACCGGTACGCAGCATTTGAGTCGGACCCGTTCATCTACAATGACGTCCTTCGCGTCGAATACTCGAGCAGCGGTCGCGCCGAGTTCGCTAGCCGTTTTTAGAAACTCGCTAAAATGTATTTCGTTATCACAGATTGCATCCATCACTAACCGTAACGCACATAGCGCTCGTAAGTATATGAAAGTTGTCCGGGACGAAACTTGAGTTCGTTGGCCCGCCGTTAGGCACTCTTACGTCTTGGACTTTAAAGTGTAAAAGAACTGTGCAACACGCTGTTTACACTGATCAACTATTCGTGAATCACATTAGGTGGTTACGCGAGGGTAAGTTCGACAGCTCTCGGGTTCTGTAGCCCCTTTAGTTCTTCGACTAAGCTTGCGCGTTCGTCTTGCAAGGCGTCTAAATCGGCAATGTGCGCTTTTTGTTGCACCTTCTCAAGATGTTTCCGATTTACTAAGGTCGTAGCACGTATCTTTTCATAGTCCCCAGAAGTCACGAGCTTCTGAATTTCCCGTAAGGAGGTTAGTAGGTTAATCGTCGCGCTTAATTTTGACAAAAAGGCGATAATCCTAGGAATTTTGACGGCAAGTGACATGTCAGGCTCGTCGAGAGAGATCTTGAGAGCTTCGCGCCGCTTGATATCAACAAGTGACTCGAGCCAGACGATGTTCAGCTCTAAGACCTGCCTGAATCCTGTTGGATCTCCAACGTAGTGCGAAAGCTTGCTATCTGAGTACTTGGCATAATCGATAAATCGGTAGAGAGGTAGCGAAGCTAATCCTTCGCTTACCGCAAAAGACAGCAGCCTCTCAGCGTTTTCGTAGCTCGGTGGCTGTGGGAATTTCAGCTCAGGGTGGTAGCTCGCATCAAGGCTTATTTTGAGGACGTCCGTGAGGGGGGCCTCTTTGAAGTATACCTCCAAGAATGTGCCCACGTTGTCGTTATAAGAAGCGATTTTTTCTTTTAAAGAGGCAAGTTCATCAAGTGATGTGACGTCAATTTTCTGCAAAGACTTATAGTACGCAGTCTTCTCTCGGATCTCCGATTCAAGACTTTCACAGCGAGCGCGTAATTCGGTATAACTCTTCTTGTATTCGTCAAACAGCGTACGTTGCTTTGTCAAAAGCCCTAAAACTGGAATCCGGTCTAGCTCTTTTGTTGCTGTTTCGAACCGCCGTTTCTTGAGCACAGCAAGAGCTTTATCAAATCGCACCGTGTAGTCGAGCAAGTTGTCGTCGTGCGCTTTTCCGACGCGGCGAGCGATTCGTTCGAGGCGTTTGGCGAGGTCACGATATACTCGAAAAGTATCAGGCGTTTCTTCAAAGTCTTTTATAAGCCCTCTTAGTTCTTGATTGAAACGTTCTATAAGTTCAAGCCGGTCTCGTCCAGCCTCACGTATCTGGTCGTTGATCGAGCCGATTTCCACAAGAAGGTCAGGGGGTTCCAATCAACGCCCCTCTTGCAGTTTAAGTCTCACAAAATGCTTTGACTTCAACATCATGCTCAAGTTCAAGCTCTTGGCGAAGTTCCTTGAGCGATGCAACACGTTCAGCAAACGCGTTATGACGGTGAATACTTTCTTCGTTGAGCTGTTTTATGGTAACAATCGAGTCGTCAGGCAAATAAGGAAATGCCTCGACGACTTTGTGGGCCATAACTCGAACGCAGTCCTCGACGAACTTAGGATTCTTGTGAGCAGTTTCAACGACGACAGCTTCGTCGGTTCGCTTGAGCAGTTCGTAAATCCTGGAGCTCATCGACTGTTCGATGATTTCGATAATCGTATCGAGCGGCACCTCGTAGCCCTTGCCGACCTCGATAGAGATCGTCCCCCGTCCTCGCTGGTTGTGGGTAGCAAGCGGGATATCCCGCAGAAACGCTTCAATGTCAGTAGGGGGGATGTTGAGCTCCCGTAAGCGACTCTCAACCAACTCTCGCACGTGCTCTTGGGCGCAGGGACACGCAGTCATTCCAACGACCTCGGCCCCGATCATTCGTCGTGTCTTGTGTTTCTTGTCGCCTGTACGATACGTCGTTGTCTCCGCGAAGATCTCGGCAATCTCTTGGGTCGTGATACCAGTGCTTGGGGTCTCCCTTTTGACCATATATTCACTGCGCATGCGCACTTCAGCGCGCGATGCATACTCGTGTCGATCGAGGAGCTTCTCAGCGACATCCCCGCAAAACTGCTCTATTTCGTAAACAGGGGCGTTCAATGCCTCGTCCAACGCTTCGTCCATGACTTCAAAGTTTCTGCTTAAGTTGGCGCCTTTACGATTTGATGGCAGGTCGACGAACAAGTCGAACTCAGAGACTAAGATGATCGGGCGCTTATCACGTCGCGTAACCTTTATCAACTTCTTAACGTTAGTCACGCCGACTCGTGTAAGATTTATGGAGAATTCAGGTTTATCTGCTTGTACGTCAACTTGTGCGTCCATTATGCCACCTTTTCTTTTTACTACGAAATAATGCTTTTGATAAACCTTTAAATAGAGAACGTCAATGAAACGGCGAACTGTCGTCGCACCCGCGCACGGCGCTTCCTCTCTTTTATGCTGAAGCTATTGATTGGTTTGGGCAATCCCGAGCTTGATCATTGGTTTAATAAGCTTCAACAAACGTGGCGCTTTCGTGCTAAACAACAACTTGCGAAGGACGATGGAAGGATGGTCCATGTCACCGTACCTTGAAATGATGTCCAATATCTTTTCGTCGTCTAGGGCCTCGATGACGTAGTCTAGCTCATCATCGCTGAGCTTGTTCAACCCATCGCGAATGCGCAACCCGGTCACGAGCTCGCGACCGACTTCAGACCGCCACTGCCTGTCGTACTCCTTGAGAGCGCTCTTTGAAGTGTCGCCCTGCGTCACCGCTTGTCCGGCTACTGTACCAGCTATTTTTGCGCACAGCGTTCCAGGATAGATCCCGCCCCCGCTTGTCGGTTTGACTTGGCCGGCAGCATCTCCGACGATTAATATACCGTCTGTGACTGTACACGCAGGTGGTCCGATCGGTATTGCCCCCGCCGAAAACCGCACCAATGAGGCCGCAGAACGCGGAGAAATGCGGCCTATGAGCGAATTAAGAAGCTCCATTGATCGTTCGGACGAGCAGAGCCCGATCCTGACTGTGCCCCATTGTGTAGGGATCGCCCAAGCGAAGAAGCTAGGGGCCACATCTTGTCCGACGTAGAGCTCAACGAAATCCGGATTGACGATATCGGTATAAACTTCTGCTTGTGCGCACGTGAGCACCGATTGCACGCGGTCTAATCCTGCGAGCCTCCCCACTGTGCTTTGTAAACCATCAGCTCCGATGAGCACAGACGTCTGTATCTCAATTGGCTCTCCGTGGCTAATCGCTGTTACTACGAGCTTAGTCCCTTCCCGTCGCAGACCGCTGAATCGCGTTTTGACAAGCGAGGCAACCCCTGATTTGAGAGCTTCTAACGCCATTGCTCGATCGAGTTCGCTTCTGTCGACAACGTAGGCCATAGTGCGCTTGCCATCGACCCTCAAAACGCGGCCACTGGGTGCATGGATATGTGCGCCACGGATTGCGTGCTTGTTGAGCGTTTCCAGCTCACACCCCTCGAATGCTCGGGTGCTGATGAGCCCGGCGCACTGCACAGGCAGGCCGATGGTCTCGTGCTCTTCGATCATGAGCACACGCGCTCCCGCTTTTGCGGCGTATTTTGCGGCCATTGAACCCGCGGGCCCTGCACCGACGACTACGACATCGTACTCCATGTTCGTAAGCGCATACGAGTTTACTATTTATATACTAAACCAGTCTTAGGCTCTCGTGTCAGAGCTCACGGGTGAAGCTACCGCGTGAAGGAAGGAATATGGAGTACAAGCAATGCCTTATTATTCGATCGGACCTGAAGTTGACATCTGGAAAAGCGGCGGTTCAGCTCGCACACGCTGCGGTCGCTGCCTATGAGCGCTCAGACCGCATCACAAAGAGTCGATGGTACAATGAGGGGCAAAAAAAAGTCGCGCTCAAGGTTTCGACACTCAAGGAGCTGTATGAACTCAAGTCGATAGCAGAGGCGCGTGGTCTAGTCACGGCACTTGTTGTCGATGCCGGGCTTACTGAAGTGCCGCCTGGAACGGTTACCGCTCTTGGCATAGGTCCCGAAAGAGAAGAGGAGCTTGACAAAGTGACGAGCGACCTAAAACTGCTGTAAAGCCAATGACGATGACTCGTACGGAAACAGTGTCAGACCTCGATTCTTTCGTGGGAATGTCTGTCTATTTGACAGCTTCGCGCGGCATCGGCGGACAGATTCGGCAGCAACCTAAAGACTTTGTAGTAAACGAGGTCTACGTAGAGCATCGCGCTTTAGACGGACGCTATCAACTGGTCAAAGTCACAAAGACCGATACAGAGACACATCACTTGGTGCGCGACCTGTCACGACGTTTGAGAATTAGCCAGAGACGAGTCAGCTGGGCAGGAACTAAGGACAAACGGGCCATCACCGCGCAGCGCATGAGTCTTGACTCGATTTACCTTGAAGCACCATTTAACTTAGGAAACGCGATCGTGGAACCCATCGGGAGATCCGACAGACCGATTAAACTCGGGGACCTTGAGGGTAATGAGTTCTCTATCACTATCCGAAATGTTGAAGGCGCCAAAGACGATATCGCAAGTTCCATAGCAAGCTTTGTCGAAGAGATACACGACGCGCGTGGCGTTCCTAATTTCTTTGGGATTCAACGTTTTGGATCAATCCGCCCTGTAAATCACTTCATAGGACGAGCACTTGTCGAAGGGGACCTTGAGCAGGCGGTTATGATGTATATAGGAAAGCCTTTTCCCGATGAACCTGAGGACGTCAAAGAAGCCCGACAACGCGTTTCGGATACTCATGATTTTAAAGAAGCGCTTCAGCGGATGCCCTTTCGGTTGCGCTATGAGCGCGCTATGCTGAATCACTTAGCAAAGTACCCCAATGATTTTGATGGCGCCCTTGGCACCCTCTCAATGAACCTGCAAAGGCTTTTTATCCACTCATTTCAGTCATATCTTTTTAACATGATGGTGAGCAGTCGACTTGCGCGTGGGTTTCCGCTTTCTTCGGGATTTGATGGTGATCGCGTGTGGGTACCGGATCAAGGGCGCGTAAGAACGGTAGTTCCTAAGAACGTTAAGGATATGAACCAAAATCTCGCAGTAGGGCGTGCCTCAGTTCAAATGCCGGTTCCAGGGTACGAAACAGAGCTGTCAGACGGGGTCATCGGTCAGATCGAACAAGAGGTCCTAATGTCGGAGGGGGTTAATCTAGACGCCTTCAAAGTCGAAAGTTGTCCGCGACTAGCATCAAAGGGCGTTATGCGCAACGTCGCGTTACCTGTAGATATAGGGTTTACTGTGGCGCCTGACGAGCTTAACAACGATCAAGTGAGAGTCGACCTGCGCTTTTTCCTCCCTAAAGGAGGCTATGCAACGGCGGTTCTACGCGAAATTATGAAAATAAGGTTGTTTTAGTGCAGGCACAAACACGCTTGTTGATTCTGCTTGTGTGTGCGATGGTCGTGACGATCACCCTGCCCGGGTGTGTTACGATACCAACCAGCACGTTAGACAATGCGAGCACAATATCGACAACCATGTCAGGTAGCGCGGCCACAAAAAGCAGCGCGGACGGTAATTCGTTGACAACGACCCACTACTTGGTTACGATTGGAGGGACGACGGTGTACGCTGAGGCGGCAAATACGCCTGCAGAGCACGAAATGGGCCTGATGAATCAAACCTATTTGAATGAAAATGCCGGAATGCTGTTCGTCTTTCCAACGGAACAAAAACAGAGCTTTTGGATGAAAAACATGCGCATTTCACTCGATATCATTTTTATTACGACCGACAAACACGTACTTGATTTTTACCAATCTGTTCCGCCGTGTACGACCGATCCATGCGTTTTGTACACGTCGAACGCACCGATAAGGTATGTGCTTGAAGTAAATGCGGGGTTTTCTGAGCAACACGGTATAACAAGCGGTGACACCGTCTTTATAACTCCCTCGAGCTAGGGAGCGGTCGTTTTATAGCGGTTATCGATCGATGGGCACTCGTGTCGAATAGGACATGCGAAACACTCGGGAGCGGTTGCATGACAGAACTCGAAGCCGTGCTGGATAAGTAGTAAGTGACTTCTGCCTGGATGAGGAAGCTCCGTTTCAAGCACCTCTTTAGCGATATTCTTTGACCTATCGCTCCCATGGATCTCCTTAGCATTGATGTCAAGACCACGCCGCGATGCGCCGCGCTCGATGAATCCGAGTCTGCGGGCAACTCGTTCCACGTGCGTGTCTATCGGGACGACTTCGTGTCCTCCAGCGTAGAGCAGGACGCAATCAGCGGTTTTTGGACCGACTCCGGGTAGCGTGACGAGACGCTCCCGAGCAAGATCTGGGGGATCGTAAACCCACGACAAGTCACCTTCCCATCGGCGCATGACCTCGCGCGCTATGGAAACGATGTAATCTGCCTTGCGGTGTGGGCCACATCGGTACAGTATAGGCACGATGTCATGAGGATTTATAATGCTCAACGTCTCTGGCGTGATCGTTCCGAACTGCCGGACGAGCTCATAAAAAGCCGCCCGAGCGCGCTCGGCGGTCTTGTTCTGGGTAAGGACAGTGAGGATGAGGCACCGAAAGGGATCCTGCCTCGTCATAAAATATAATCCCGGAAAGAAGTCTCTAAGCTTGCGTATGTATGGGTCACGACTGCGCAGCTCGAGAAGCGGTGTCCACCGCATCTCATCAGGCTGCACGCCCTCCATATCGAGGTGTGACGACAGCGAACCCTGTACGGGATAGGGGCTGATTTGCTGCGTGATGCTATCAACCGTTCGCAAATAGCTATCTGAGTTGCAGATCCACTCAAGAGCTGGAATCTGAATCGTCATGGTACGTCCAAGGTCGATTGGCGGCTTCATCGTAAATCGCACGCTTGGACACCTCACCAGCCGCTCTCGCTAAGGGTTTGCACAAGCCTATTTATGAAAACACATGGGTATATATCATCCGCGCAGACATCTTGTATTGGAATTGGCTCGTGCCGGTGACACACACATGGATTTACAGACACTCAAAGCGTTGTTTGCACACGCCGTAAGGACGAAAGATGACACATCTTCTTGTATCGGATGCATAAAGACTCGACAGGAGGGTCGATGGCACTAGTGCTCGAACCCGCTTGGCGTATATTCGCTAATGAGTTCAACAAGTCCACGCTTCAGCTGAAGGAAGAAGGTGGAAGCGGTCCTACTTATATCATATCCCCCACTGGTGCCAAGATCAACCGTTTGTTTGTTGTTGGCGTGCTCACCGAAGTGGAAAATGTTCGCGAGAATGAAGACCTTTGGCGAGCACGGGTCGCAGATCCGACGGGGAGCTTCACGGTATATGCGGGAAAATATCAGTCCGAAGGGGCCTCATTTCTTGCTAATGCCGACGTGCCTCAATTTGTTGCTGTCCTTGGACGAGCACGCCTTTATACGCGCGCGGATACCTCATACACATCTATTTGGTCAAATGAAATTAGCAACACGACGGAAACTGTCCGCAACAACTGGGTCATAACTACTGCTGAACGGACGCTTGACAGGTTGGAGGCGCTGAAAATTGCGCAGAATGCAGGATTAGAGGGGGAAACACTTCGAAGCTTTCTCCTTGCCAATAACGTGAATGAACTGCTCGCAGACGGGATTATTCGTGCATGGCCTTCGTATAACGGATCCGACGTAATGGCCGAAATGCCCCCAATCATCGCATCAGCCATCGATACAGTTGCCGAATCCCACGGGTTTAAGCCTGCAAGCGAGGAGAATCAGGTCGCGCGCAGCACCGTGACTGAGGGTTCGACGGTGCAAGCGAACGAGAATGCAGACGGACAGACGGTTGAGTTGACGAACGAGCAACAGGCCTCGGCTACAACGGATGTGCTTGCGAGGAATAAGGAACGTGTCCTCCTCACTATGAACGAGCTTGACAGCGGCCCAGGCGTACCTTACGACCGCCTAATAGAGATCTTGGAAAGTCAAGGGCTAGAAGAAGACGACGTTGAAGACGCGGTACAGGAACTGATGGATGAGGGGAAGTGCTACGAACCTAAGCTTGGCATCCTTAAGTTGATTTAGTCAACGCACCAACCTTTTACTACAGATGCGCGTTGCCTGTCGCCCTTTTAAACAATTTGAAATGCTAAAATGGCCTGCACCCTCGTTTAACTCAAGCCGCATATTGCGCTTTTTGCGACTTATGAGCTGATGTCGTCGCTTGTCGGCGGTCGTTGTGGTGCGTTCAGTAGCGCTGCCACTTATCAGTGGGGCGCCTTTCTGGAATATGCTCGGGGACTTTTTTTGTGCCTGTAGCGTACTCCGCGCTTACATACAATCCACAGTAACACGCACCAAATTCGGCAACATCTGGGTCGCAGTACACACACGGGCAGATAATATCCTTATCTAATGCCTTGTCGTTTGCTGCCATACGACATGGACAGTTATGGTACCCATAGCGCTCCTTATTCGTAAGTATCCCGTCAACCAAAGCGTTTACAAATTCTTTGTCGGGGTTTAAGAAACGTCCCATGCGTGGCGCTGCCTTCGTTATCGCTGCGAGATATTGTTCGCGATCCATGCACGTCTTTATTGCATAACTCATTCTTTAAACTTGCTTAGAGCGACCGCTTAAATCTCGCCGAACTAAACAAACTTCTTAAACATCATTGCTTGGAGCTGACCGATCCCAAGGTGCTTCGACAAAAGAGCCATCTCATCTCGATTAACGGCGAACGCCTTCGCAGGCGGTAACGCCTTTGCGCCGCGTGCGTAGATCGTGCCCCCTCGCTTATTAGCTCCAAGGTAGCCTCGAGGCGTGCCGCCAACGACGAGAACGCCCGATTTCATATCGATTCCTGCAAATGCCTCCGCATTTCCACGTATGATCACTGTGCCCCCGTTCAGAAGAGCGCCTGAGTTCATGCCTGCATTGCCTGTTACGATAACCGTCCCTCGCTTCATGAGAATACCGGTACTAAGGTCAACGTCTCCAGCAACGCAGATCTGCGCATCACACGCACAACGTGCGCCAACGGTATCGCGCACGATCGCGTCAGATAAGTGGAGTTGCGTGTTTGAAAGAACGTTAGGGGGGGCAAGTGTGTCGTCCCCAAGCCCGTTGCAAACCACATCAGTGATCGATCGATATTTCTGATACCCAGTTCGATCAGACGCGACTTCAACGACGTTACCGATCGGTGGCTTTACGGCCCCGGCCACGTATATCGCTCCCGAGACCATACTTATTCCCATGCGGGTGTCAACGTCCCCATCAACTATTATGTTACCAACGGGGATTTTGCCTCCACTGCCCGAAAAAAAACGCAAATCAACGCCAAAACTAGAACAAAATCGATGGCCAACGTCTCCAAGAATAAATATGTTCTCTTTTCGTTTTAAAGCCTCAATGACGTCGCGATAAGTGTAATTACTCCCCTCTTGATGTGGAATTGGGTCGTCAGGTTTTAACTTAGCGCCCCGATGCTGCCAGTAAAAATCGTACGTAAAATCTGCAACACAATCAACAGGTTCGCTTAACTCGAGCTGCATCGTTAACACCAAGACGTTTTTACAACTATCGAAACGGCTTGCGTTCAATTATCAACGAATTGCCACCGCGAAGCACAACGGCCCCTTTTGCAGCAACAATTTCAAGCCCGTTCAGTCCTGCAGGACCGCAAAGGACATCCTGTTCGGGATGTGTTCCTTTCTCGATGTCGCAGCGCACGACCGTGCGCTTTCCCACAGACGCTACTACTCGTAGCCGTGACGATGCAGGATGATCTTTTGGAAGTACAATAAGAGGTGAACCGGCGTCGCGGATAAGAGAGAGCGTGCAGACAATTGCTTTGGTGGTGATGCCATCGTTGCTAAAACCAGATGCAACAAGAAGATCTTCGGCGCTTATCGCCATAACGATCTCATCTTCAAACGTCTCAATAAAGAGCTGCTGAACGCATCCTGACTTAACTACGCCGATCACACCGTCAGTACTGCGTATAAACAAGATCTCGTCAGTGTCGAGCGGCACATGCTTTTCCATGCTACCCACTCTCGTTGATCCGTTATCCATGATAAGAAAAAGGGTTAATTTGGGATCAACATATAAGGTTAGTCTTCAAGCTCTGTTATGTCTTCCGATTGGCACGACGGACACATCGGGTTTTTACCGATGCCCTTGAATTTCGAACCGCACTCGTTACAGGCGTAGTGCTGTGGTTCGAGTCTTTTTATGTCCTCATTTCCAAACGGACCACCGACGGTGCACATGATGAGTTCTCCTTAATGATTTTATGACAGTGACTGTGTATAAGGGTTTGCTTAGCTGAGCAAGTAGTTTCAGCACGTCTAAGATAAGGTTATATGCAGTCGACGGGAAAAAACATGGTACGGTTAGCGTGCGGAATAATCTCATCGCTTAATATTGCTTCTAAATAATAATTTAATTTATATTAAATTAAATCTACAATCAATACGACAATGTCGCCGTCTAAGTTCATTTTAAGTTCATCGTATAAGCCGACCGGAGATCAGCCTAAAGCGATTTCTGAGCTCGTTAAGGGCATCAACGGCGGGGCGAAGCACCAGACGCTCCTTGGAGTTACGGGCTCCGGAAAGACGTTCACTGTCGCGAACGTGATCGAACAGGTGCAGAGACCCACACTTGTTATCGCGCACAACAAGACCTTGGCCGCTCAACTTTACAAGGAGTTTCGCGAGTTCTTCCCGCAGAACGCGGTCGAGTACTTCGTTAGCTATTACGATTACTATCGGCCAGAGGCGTACATACCGCACACGGACATTTATGTGGCAAAGGAATCGGAGATCAACGACGAGATAGACCGGCTGCGTCACTCAGCTACTAAATCGCTCCTCACGCGGCGTGACACTATTGTCGTAGCCAGCGTTTCGTGCATATTTGGCATCGGTTCTCCTGAGGACTACCAAGAGTCCGTACTCGCCTTGCAAGTGAACGAAACCGTCAAACGGAGGGAGATATTGCGCAAGCTTACCGCTATGCAGTACGAGCGTAATGACGTCGACTTCTTCCGCGGAAAGTTTCGCGTGCGAGGTGACACCATTGAAGTGTTTCCAGCATATGGAAATACCGCGTATCGCATCGCGCTCTGGGAAGATAAGGTGGAGGGATTGTACGAGTTTAATCCTATCAACGGAAGAAAGACAGAAGCGTTTGATTTTCTGCCGATCTACCCGGCGACGCACTTCATCACCAACCGCGCGAGACACGAAGAGGCGATGCACTCGATCAAGCGAGAGCTTGCAGAACGTTTGGATTACTTACGCGGACAGGACAAGTTGCTCGAGGCTCAGCGGTTAGAGCAGCGTACAAAATATGACCTAGAGATGTTGCGCGAGATTGGCTATTGCAGCGGCATAGAGAACTATAGCCGACATCTCAGCGGGCGCTCTGCAGGGGAAGCGCCCACAACCCTTATTGACTATTTTCCGGAAGACTACCTCCTTGTCATCGATGAGTCGCATGTAACCATCCCGCAGATTGTCGGTATGCACGGCGGAGACCGGTCTCGGAAAGACAACTTGGTAGAGCACGGGTTCAGGCTTCCATCCGCTTATGATAATCGTCCGCTTACCTTTGGCGAATTTGAAAAGCGGGTCAACCAGGTTATATACGTGTCGGCCACCCCTGGACCTTACGAGCTGACCAAGTGTGAGCATGTCGTCGAGCAGATCATTCGTCCCACAGGGCTGGTCGACCCAGCAGTAGAGGTTCGCCCTGCTGCGAACCAAGTCGACGACTTGATCGCAGAACTCCAAAAACGATCGAAAGAGCGAGTGCTTGTGACGACACTGACAAAAAGGATGGCCGAGGATCTTTCCGAGCACCTTCAGGAGATTGGCATCAAGGTGCAGTACCTTCATTCTGATATTAGCACGCTCGATCGCGTCGACATCCTCTACGACTTACGACGCGGCGTCTTCGACGTCCTCGTAGGCATCAACCTTTTGAGGGAAGGTATTGACTTGCCCGAGGTTACTCTTATGGCGATCCTCGATGCAGATAAAGAGGGCTTTCTACGCTCCGAACGGTCACTTATTCAGACGATCGGCCGGGTAGCACGAAATGTCAATGGTCGTGTGATCATGTACGCTGACGTCACGACAGATTCAATGAAGCGTGCGATAAGTGAGAACAACCGACGGCGTGCGTTGCAGTTCGCACATAACGAGCGCCATGGAATTACTCCCCAGACCATCGTAAAACCGATCGAGGAACTCGTCGAGCGACGTCGGCCAGAGTTAGTGGCTGAAGAAGAACCTGTTCTTAACGTCGCTCCAGATGAGATCGAGGAGACGATCGCAGGGCTCCAAGCAGAGATGCAGCAAGCAGCGCGTGGGCTTGAATTCGAGCGGGCGGCACTGATCCGCGACATGATTCGCTCTCTTGAAGAAGGAACATAGCGTGACTGAATCTATTCGTATAAAGGGCGCAAAAGAGCACAATCTCAAGAACATTGACGTTGAGATCCCGCGCGACAAGTTTGTGGTCATAACGGGAATTAGCGGTTCAGGTAAGTCCTCGTTGGCCTTTGATACGATCTATGCTGAAGGACAGCGAAAGTATGTGGAATCGCTGTCTGCGTATGCCCGACAGTTCCTCGGTCAAATGAAGAAGCCAGAGGTAGAACATATTGACGGCCTTTCCCCGGCAATCTCGATCGACCAAAAAACGACGAGCAAGAATCCCCGTTCCACCGTTGGAACGGTGACAGAGATCTTTGATTATCTGAGGCTTATGTTCGCACGCGTGGGCACCCCCCACTGTCCACAGTGCGGCAAGGAGATCGCTCAACAGACCGTGCAAGAAATCGTCGACCAGGTTGTGCGACTTCCGAAGGAGACAAGGATCACGATCCTCGCCCCTGTGGTCAACGACAAAAAGGGAGAACACCGGAAGATCTTGGAGTTCCTGCTCAGCGACGGGTTCGCGCGCGCACGCATAGACGGGGAGGTGCGCGAACTCGATGAGGCCATCGACCTTGACAAGAACAAACGGCATTCGATTGAGGTCGTGGTCGACCGTCTCATCATCGCTCAAGCAGAACAGCAACGCCTCGCCGATTCGCTTGAGACTGCCCTCGTTCTCGGTGATGGGGTGGTCATCGTCGACGTTAACGGCGTGAAAGAGCTCCTTTTTAGCGAACACTTTGCGTGTCTCGAGTGTGGCATCAACATGGGGGAGCTAGAGCCGCGTATGTTCTCGTTTAATAGCCCGCATGGGGCGTGTCCGACCTGCCATGGCCTCGGGTTTGAGAAGACGCTCGACGAAGACCTGATTGTGCCCGACAAATCCTTGCCCCTGAGAAGCGCTGTCGCGCCGTGGGCCAAACCGACGAGCGAGTACTACCCTCAGTACCTCTTAAGCGCGGCAAAACACTTTCAGTTCGACCCCGAAACGCCATACGAAGAGCTTACCGGCGAACAGAAACACCTGATCATGTATGGCTCAGGGAGTCAGAAAATGCTCTTTGAGTACGCCGGACGACACGGCTACGTGCGTTTTATGAGGCCGTTTGAGGGCGTGTTAAAAAACCTGTCGCGTCGTTATCGCGAAACAGATTCTGATTACGTTAGGGAAGAGATTGAAAAGTACATGCGGCTGCGTGCGTGTGACGCCTGCAACGGCAAACGGCTTCAGCCAAAAGCGCTCGCCGTTACGGTCGGTGATTGCTCGATAGCGGATGTCTCAGCCTTGTCTGTCGACGCGGCTTATACCTTTTTTGACCGTTTGCGTCTCTCTAATGGGAAGATGATTATTGCCGTAGAGGTACTTAAAGAGGTTAAAAATCGCCTCAACTTTCTGCAAAACGTCGGTCTTAACTATCTCACGCTTGATCGAGCAAGCGAGACACTTTCGGGGGGTGAGGCTCAGCGCATACGGCTTGCGACGCAAATCGGTTCGGGCCTCGTTGGAGTCCTATACATCCTGGATGAGCCCAGTATTGGCCTCCATCAACGTGACAATTTGAGGCTCATCGGGACGTTGAAGAGCCTTAGAGACCTCGGAAACACACTCATCGTGGTTGAGCATGACGAGGAGATGATTCGCACGGCAGACTACGTCATCGACATGGGGCCCGGCGCCGGAGAGCACGGAGGTGCAATCGTAGCAACAGGCACACCGAGCGACATTGTGAGCGATCCAGAGTCTATTACTGGACAGTACCTGAGCGGGGCAAAACGAATCGAGGTTCCAGAAAGACGGCGCACCACGAACGGCAATGCCCTACGCATTATTGGCGCACGCCACAACAACCTTAAGAACATCGATGTGGAGATCCCCCTTGGGATCTTCACCTGTGTCACGGGGGTCTCTGGTTCGGGAAAAAGCACCCTCATCAACGATATTCTCCATCGCCGACTCGCTCAAAAGCTTCACCGAGCATACGGAAAACCCGGCGACCACGACGACGTTTTAGGCATCCAGCACATCGACAAAGTGATCACTATTGACCAGTCACCCATCGGGAGGACACCACGCTCAAATCCCGCCACGTATACAGGGGTCTTCGATTTTATTCGGGCCCTCTTCGCACAGCTTCCGGATGCTAAAGCCCGCGGCTATCGACAGGGCCGGTTCAGCTTTAACGTGAAAGGCGGACGCTGTGAGGCGTGTAGAGGTGACGGGATCATAAAGATCGAGATGCACTTTTTACCCGATGTCTATGTTCCGTGTGAAGTCTGCGAGGGGAAGCGCTACAATCGCGAAACGCTCGAAATTCGCTACAAGGGAAAGAATATCGCGGACGTACTCGATATGACCGTCGAAGAGGGCGTGCACTTCTTTGAGAACATCCCGCGCATCAAGCAAAAACTCCAGACGCTTTTTGACGTGGGCCTGGGTTATGTCAAACTCGGACAGCCCGCGACGACGCTCTCAGGTGGGGAGGCGCAACGCGTCAAGCTGTCGACGGAACTCAGTCGGCGGAGCACGGGAAGGACATTTTACATCCTTGACGAGCCGACGACAGGCCTGCACTTTGACGATATCAAGAAGCTGCTCGTAGTTCTCGGAAGGCTCACAGACGCAGGCAATTCTGTGCTCGTTATAGAGCACAACCTTGACGTGATCAAGACGGCTGACTACATTATCGATCTGGGTCCTGAGGGGGGCGATGAAGGCGGGTACATCGTCGCGCAGGGAACGCCTGAGATGATCGCACGGTCTGGCACGTACACTGGTGACTTCCTCAAACGAGTCTTAATCGGATACTAAGGCGATGTCCCAATCTGCTTTAATCGAAAAACTGGACAACTTGCCGGGCAGTCCTGGTGTGTACCTGATGAAGGATGCCGGTGGGAAGATCATCTACATTGGGAAAGCCATTTCTTTGAAGAACCGCGTTAGATCTTATTTTCATACGACGCCCGCAGCGCCGCGAACGATGGCACTCGTCGAGCGGGTTAACGACGTCGAGTGGATCGTGACCAACACCGAAAAAGAAGCGCTTATCCTTGAGTCGAACCTAATCAAGCTTCACAAACCGCGATACAACGTTCGGCTCACCGACGACGGCAGCTTCCCGTACATCCGAATTACAAGCGACGTGTATCCGAGCATCACCGTTACGCGCGCCGTACGAAAAGACGGATCGTCCTATTTTGGTCCGTACACGAGCGCGCAGGCAACGCGTCAAAGCGTGAAGGTGCTGCGCAAGGCGTTCCCGTTGCGCAGCTGCACGAGAGACCTGCAGCGTGTTCTGAGGCCGTGCCTTAACTATCAACTTAAGCTCTGTGCGGGTCCCTGTGCGGGAAAAACGGATCCTTATGCGTACTCCCAGCTCGTTACGGGAGTTCGGCGGTTTCTCGAAGGGCGCCAAGATGACCTTCTCAGTGAGCTGAAGCAGGAAATGCGCGAAGCGGCAACTGATATGGATTTTGAGCGCGCGGCGACGCTACGCGATCGGATTGCCGCGCTAGAGAGTGTGCGAGAACAGCAATACGTGGAGCCACGACGTGGTGACGAAGATGTCATCGCCATCGCACGTCGAGGTCCACATGCGTGTGCGCTCATACTTATGATCCGTGAAGGGAAAGTCACGGGGCAGCAATCATATGTTCTACGCGGAACCGAAGGTGTTGAGGTGACTGAACTTATGACGGCGTTTATCAAGCAACATTACTTCCATCTCACCGGCCCCTATGTCCCGAAGGGCATCCTTCTCGAGCACCCAATAGAGGAAGCGGACGCCATTGAAAATCTTCTTACCGAGATCAGGGGAAGTCGCGTTCACGTGAGCGTTCCCCGCGCCGGACCGAAGACAAAGCTCGTCGCGCTTGCTCACAAGAACGCCGAATCGATGCTTAAAAAGCCAGCTGCTGCAGATGCGTTGTACGTTCTTAAAGATGCCCTACGACTTCATTCTTACCCGTACCGCATTGAGGCATTCGACGTGTCGAACCTAGCTGGTGCCGAAGCCATGGGATCGATGGCGGTATTTATTGACGGTGTCCCGCAGTTTAACGAGTACCGCTATTATAAGATCAAGAGCGTCAAGACGATCGACGATTACGCAATGCTCAAGGAGATTGTCAGCAGGCGATATCGAGAACGTAAAAGCTGCGCAGATCTCATCGTGGTTGACGGGGGAAAGGGCCATGTGCGCGCTGTCAATGACATCCTCACGATGCTCGGTTTAAGGACACCTCTTGCTGGCTTGGCAAAGCGCGAAGAACTCGTTTACGTGCCCGGACGATCAGCGCCCGTGCCGGTGCCCCAGATCGCGCTCAATGTGCTAATGCGCATTCGTGACGAGGCGCATAGGGGTGCTATCCGCAAGCATCGAAACTTCCGCTCGCGGAAGCTCTTGGAAAGCAAGCTCGATCAAATCCCGGGCGTCGGAAAAAGACGAAAAATTGAACTCCTTAAACGTTTTGGATCCGTTGCTGAGCTTAAAAAAGCGAGTATTGAAGAGATCGAATCAGTGCCTGCCATTAACAAGACGACAGCTCGCAGTGTGTTTAATTTTTTTAACGAGCGACCTGCGACCGTTAAGGCGTCAGCCGCACATTCATAACGAACGTGTCGCGAGGAGAACTAATGCGGGGTTGGTGTTCCAGAGCTGCATTCCGGTTGCATCTGGTATTGCATTTACTGCATGGACGCTAGGGCCCGTTGAGCTAGTTAGCGCTGCGCTTGCCCTCACAGCGGGCCTCTGGATCTACGTTCTAGCTGCCAAAGCGAAGCTGACGGCACAGGCGCTTATCTTCAATGGGTTTCTCTATCTGCTGTTCCTGTCGATCGTGCTTTGGTATTAATTTTGGATTTAAAGTCTCTAAACGGTTCCCGCGGGCTCGTTAGTCGTGAGGCGTCGTCTTGCGCTTAGTACGAACGGACTCTCTCGTAATTGAATACCCTACGTCTGCGTTCGCCATAATTGCAATTCCAACTCACTAAGCCCGTAAGCCAGTTCAACCGATTTTGCTGACCGCGTCGCTAATGAACGGGTATCCATCGAATGTTTGACTGAAGGGGACGTTTACGTCTGACCACGGAAGTTGTACGGTAGCGACCCCATTGAGGTTCATCATCACACTTTTCGTGAAGATGGTTTGGAAAGCCGCGCTGATCACAGAGCTGAAGTATATAGTTGTCTGTACCGGGATCTCGACGCTTCCACGCGCTGGGACTTGGAATTCGCTAGACGTGCCGTTGCCCAGCTTTTGGTTGTTCTCTGCTAGCAGAAGGTCGTAAGTGATGGATTTGACATTAACTCCGGCGACGTTCGGGTTGTAAAGCTTGATTACGAATGTGAAGGTGAAACCCGAGCGCGTCACATTATCGATGGAACTTACTTTTACACTTTCCACTAGCGGGGCTTGGAGTGTCAAAAAAAAGGCGGCTCCTGCAGCTGCAATGACGATAATAACGACTGCTATAATAGCGGCGATAGTTCTTGCCCGCATAGCTACGCAATAGCCTTTTGACTATTTATACGAATCGAAACGAGAACAAGCGTGAACTGACAATTTATTCCCTATTATGCTCACTATGGTACTGGAATCACACAGTAAGGAAAACGTAATATCGCTCTTACACGTTACAATACGTACGCTCTGCGTAGCTTCAGTCCAATGAGGTCGCCAGAGCACGTGTGTTACAACTACACGGAGCGAGCAGAAATGCAATATGAACAAGTCACGCGCCGTGATTGGGAGCGAACCGCGCTCTACCTTGCCGGTGGAATGCTGCTGATTATGACCGCCGCTATTTTTCTTTTTGCCATAAACCGCGTTATAGGCGTCATCCTTTGGCTCGCCCTCATTGGAGTGGTGCTTACGATCTTGGTCAATTGGCACACCAAAATGTACGCGTATAAGTGCAAACGATGTGGGGAGGAATTCGAGATATCGCCTTTAACAAATTTCGTTAGCCCCCAAGGCTTCGGCAAAAACGGCGCGTGGAAGTACCTCAAGTGCCCACGATGTGACCAACACGAGCACGCTGAGGTTTTCAGGAGAGTCAATAAATAATTCAGCAGCCCTGCTTGCTATTCGCGGTGTATCGCGCGCTCTTTTTATCTATTAACCGTCTTAATTGGCTAGTTTAAATTAAGCGTTGCTTCCACTTCTAACCGGACCATCTTTACGTGGATGCCCCCATTTTCATCGGGTGGACATCGTTCCACATAAGCGTTGCCGACCTCTCCTATAAAATCCTCGCGCAAAGCTTCAGGAAGGCGTTCTGTGTAAGGAATGAATACGCTGCGCACCCAGCCGTTAAGCGCTTCTCTCCCACCGTGCACCATGTTCTTAGGGACTAACTGAATGCGCTTTGCAGAAAGGTCTACACGCTCTACGAAACCGCGGTATTCTTCGACGCTGAAAAAGAACCATGGGTAGGTGAATTTTTTGAAATGGCCTTCCCACCTGCTATGCGTGATAAGCTCATTTGCCACGTCGGAAATCATCGCAGCGTTACCCTTCCCGCCGAACTGAAGGACCGCCCGTCCGTCCGACTTGAGACTTCGCTTGATCCCTTTGAGCACAGCAATATGATCGCGTACCCAGTGTAAGCTTGCGAACGACACGACTAGGTCAAACTCGCAACGATAAGCAAGGCGGGTAGCATTACCCCAGCGAAACTGCAGATTGGGGTAGTGGACGGGTGGGAACCGCCGGTTCGCAAACGCAACCATGCTTTCAGACAAGTCGATCCCGAGCACACAGCCCTTCGGAACGAGCGCCGCAAGCTCAGCCGTCACCTTTCCATCGCCACAGCCGATATCCAGAATTCGCTCATTGCCTGCGAGTTTCTGGCTTCGAATAACGTCTTGGGTTCATAGTTGCTGTTGAGATGAGTGTTTTTCGTATTCAGCTGCATCCCAATTGTAAATCGAGTTCATTAGAATCCCTTACAATTCAGTTCAGTGTGCACTTCAGTGTCTCCTCGGGCCACAATTAATCAATCGATGTTTTAGGAGTTATGTTTCCAACACGACCCGATAGTGAGCCTCATTGTTGCGGACTCTCTGCACAGCGCCGTTTATATCCTTTTGGGGGAACACCTCGGATCGCGCTATGATGTGATGACTCGCGGCGAATGCGAGCATCTCTCGCATTACGTCTCTACCGCCTGTTAAGCTTCCGCTTATCGATTTCTGGCCACCAACGAGAACAGGCGCTGAAACCGCAATGTTGCCCTCCTCGCCGCGTGAGTTCAGTCGATTAACGATCGTCAAGTTGCCACAGGGCCGCAGGGCCTCCATATAGGATGACAACGGGAGGGGTGCAGAGGCTGTCAATAGTATGAAATCTAGGGTTCGTTTAGTCCCTTGCATCTCATGCTCGTTACGGCTATTAACGAAGTGATCTGCGCCAAACGCAAATGAATCTTCTACCTTTTTAGGGTTAGTTGAAAACGCAGTTACCTCGCAGTCCATAGCGCGTGCGAATTGAAGGGCTATGTGTCCAAGGCCGCCGATACCAACTATGCCGACGTGATCGTGAGGGCGGAGGCCAATGCGCTTCATTGGAGCGAAGACTGTCAAGCCTGCGCACAGAAGCGGCGCTGCACTTGCTGAATCGAGTGAATCTGGAATCGCAAAAGCGAACCGACCGTCGGTGCGAACGAAATCGGCGAATCCGCCGTGCCTCTTAACACACGTGAGTACTTTTTTTCGGCAAAGGTTCTCATATCCGTTCAGACACCACTCGCAGCACAAGCAGCTTCCTGATTGCCATCCGACGCCGACTCGTTGACCTATGCTGAGTCCCTCAACATTAAAGCCAGTCGCTTTCACTGTGCCAACGATTTCATGTCCTGGGACAAGCGGGTAATGCGAAATGCTCCAGTCATTATCGATGAGGTGTATATCGCTGTGGCAGACCCCGCAATGGCTCACCTCGATGTCAATATCATATGGTCCCAGCTCTCGCAGTTCGTAGTCATACGGATGAAGGGCTGCTCCGGGCCCCCGCGCGGCAAATGCGTGAATGTGCATTGTTGAGGTGAACTATGTTGCATTTGTAGGATTTCATTGTTTGCCACGGTAGAGGCGTGATGTGTGGTTTTATGTTCCACCCTAAACGGTTATATATCAAAAAGCATAGCTTCAGATATATTGTTATAAGACGAGGAATCCCAGTGTCAAGACGAATATGGAAAGAATGGGCGCACGATCAGTTTCTTGGGATAAGTCAGTTTGGTCCTCTCAAAATGGAGCGAGGCAATATCAAGTTTTTTGTGCTTATGACGCTTCAGAGACAGCCGCTCCACGGGTACGGCATTATCAGGGCAATTGAGGACGCATGTGGCAACGCCCCGAGCGCAGGCGTGATCTATCCGACGCTACAGATGCTTGAGGATCAGGGGTGCGTCACGATGCATGAGGAGGATCATAAGAAGATATATGCCATCACTGACGACGGGAAATCCTTTTTGGAGAAACATAGTGAAACGGTTGAGCAATTAAGCACGCGCGCAGCTCAGCCACGGTGGAGCTCACTGCCGGGTGTCGGCAGGCGCATCGGAGAAATCGCTAGAACGATCTTTTCCAACTACTCGTATCTCGATGACGAGAAGACTCGACAGATCGAGAATATCCTCGATGAGGCGAAGAGACAGATTGGCGAAGTGATTTTTGCGATAAAGCGTTAAAATGGCACGGCGTGGCTTCTTGAAATAGGGGCTTTATCGCCGACCCTAACGAAGCTTACTGAATCAAGTTATCAGCAAAGAGAGAGCCTTGTCTTTGTATTCGTTGTACACGCGCCAGAGGTTCACGGTTTGACAGACGCAGATGAAACAAGAGCACTCGAAACTGATGCGGCTGCATCTGCTGCGACAGTTACCCCGCAGCGGAACCTTTTTCGACCTAAGACGTTTAAGACGCTGCAATACCGCAATTTTGCGCTGCTTTGGGGCGGTATGCTTGTATCGAACACCGGTACGTAGATGCAGATTATCGCGCAGTCACCCCTCGTTTTGCAGCTTACGCAAAACTCAGGCATTGCTCTTGGGATAATCTCGTTGGCCCAGGCCTCACCATTCTTAATATTTTCGTTCGTCGGTGGCGGCGTTGCTGACAGGGTGGACAAGCGACGGTTGTTGCTTGTCACACAAGGCCCCCAAATTGTGTACGCATTCGTCTTGGGAATCCTGACTGTTACGGGCCTCGTACAGTTCTGGCATATCGTTGTATTGTCAATGCTCGTTGGGGTTACGCTTAGCTTCGACCAGCCAACCCGATTTGCCCTTATCCCCTCTTTGGTACCGCGCGAGGACCTTTCTAATGCGATATCGCTTAACACGATTCTTTTTAACGGCGCGGCGATTGTCGGGTCTGCATTAGGAGGAGTTCTCGTAATGGTTATCGGCTATGCTGGCGTCTTCTTCGTTAATGGCCTGAGCTATGTCGCAGTACTTGTAGCACTTCTTCTCATGAGGCTGTCCCCAATCGTTAGTTCGAGGTCAGGGTCCTTGTTTCGCGCTATAAGAGGAGGCTTAACGCACACATATTCCACGACCGCTTTCTTGCAACGCTGCTTATCAACTTCGGGTCGTTACTGTTTTTCGGATCAACATATACAATACTACTTGCGCTCTTCGCAAAGACAGAGCTCCGCACCACACCTGCAGGGCTTGGCGTCCTTTACACAGCGATCGGGATCGGCACCATCGTTGGCTCGCTCGCAGTGGCGTCGCTGGGCGACTTCAGACGCAAGGGGAGACTTTTGATGGTCTGTCGATTTCGATGTCACTATCGGTGATTGCTTTTTCGTTACTTTACATGTATTGGCTCTCGTTTAGTTTGCTGCTTGTTGCTGGGGCTGCGCAAGCGGTCACGTCAGCCGTGTCAATCACACTCATGCAGCTTAACACGCCTCGCAATATGATGGGCCTCGTGATGAGCATCAACACCTTCGTTATTATAGGAATTCGACCGCTGGGTGCATTCCCCATTGGTGCTTTGAGCGCAGTTATCGGTGTTTCTGTCGCAATAGCTTCTGGCGCAGTGATAGCGTTTGCGATAAGCGCTTATCTATTCGTGGCTAACAAGCGGTTACGATCAGCGTAGCGTGTATAAAAGAAGCCTTTTTTCTGTTTTAAAATCTTGCAGCTGAATAACCACACTATTTTCGTTGCTGCGGCTGCGTGGAAGCGATGAATGAGTCGCCCTACTTGATTCACACCGCAGTATGAATTGACCATGCCCAGCCACGTCAGATGTTAATCCAGTTTTTCCACTCAATAGTGTCCGCTGTTTCCTCTGCATTTTGTATCTGAAGACGGGTGTGGATAACGTATCTGGAAGCCCGGATAACGAAATTGAAAAGTATCAACTGACGTTTTTTTGCCTGATAGCGATTAAAAAGCTTCCTGTTTTGAACGGGACTCATTATAGCGTTCTTTTCGTGGTTGTAGGTGCATCACTTTGAAAATACAGTCGCAAAGGAGCTCAATACTACTTAAAGCGGCCCTTAGGCGTGCGACGAAAATCGCTTCTAATGGAGCATCAACGATGTGATTATCGCCTTGTGAATATGCGCACACTGCCCCTCGTTCATAAAAATAAAAATCATTACGCGCTAGAACACCTTTATTGCGAGTCCAGATTTTAAAAAAAAGCGCAAAATACGAGCGAAAACGTTAAATACGACCTTGTAGAGCTTAATTATATAGTGATTAACGGGAGCCGGACCCGCGATTTGGCCTGCCTCGAAACACCGTCTTCTCTTGCGGCTAACGGGCCCGTGTTCCGTTTTCGTTTTTGAATGTATTTGATCTAAGTAGTTTTTACCGTCTATAAATTGTAAAGATTCGTCCGATTTGAAACTCACTCTTCTTTTGACATAACCTGCTTAAACGTTTTCTGATTTTATTTTGTTATTAATGAGCCTAACCGGCGTTGATAAGCACCATCACCATTTTTCGATTGAGTATAATAAATATCCACACCCCAGACAGCGGTTGAACAAAGCGCTTTTGCATGTATTGATTCTTATGTTGAGATCGACTAAAATGAAAACGTTTGGTGGCATCAACTAAATTTCGAGTAATTTAGGTAATTGCTCGTAAGTGCTATGATCCGCTAAATTGCAATTTACCGCAAAAACACAAACCACCATCTTTTTACTTTTTAAGGCCATAGCTAGTCATCTAATCAGCTATCATCTAAAATTCGCACACTATTGTCACTGGCCGAGAACGCATAGATGTGCATCCTGCTCCAAAAAACGGGTGGTGTTTACAGATGAATTTGTCATCAATTTGCCAACGAAGGAATTGGTCGAACAGGTATGGACCGTTGGGATCCTTTTGGAGGGACTATTAGTGGGCGAAGCGCAAACCGTCGTCCTACGACGAGAGGATTTCGACGCCGTTGTGTTCGATATGGACGGGGTAGTCACTAAGACCGCCGCGGTCCACGCCGCCGCGTGGAAACGACTCTTCGACGACTACATGGAGGAGCTCTCGCGGAGTACGGGCAAGGATTGGCGTCCATTCGACATAGAGGTCGACTATCGCCAGTACGTCGACGGGAAACCACGCTACGATGGGGTTCGTAGCTTCCTAGCCTCGCGAGGCATCGTCCTTCCTGAGGGCACGCCCGATGATCCAACCGACGTGGACACGGTGTGCGGGCTCGGAAACCGAAAGAACGGCTACTTCTTGGAGGAGCTCGAGCAGCACGGGGTGAGCGTATTCGAGAGCACCGTCAGGCTCGTCCGCATTCTCCACGGTGTCGGCATCGGGACTGCCATCATCTCAGCGAGTAAAAACATGGCGCTCGTCCTCGGCGCTGGGGGCGTCGGCGACCTTTTCTCGGTCTATGTGGACGGCATCACGGCGGCTGAGATGGGACTACCGGGCAAGCCAGATCCGGCCGTTTTCATTGAGGCCGCGCGCGGGCTTGGCGCCGCCATAGAGCGCACCGTTGTTGTCGAAGACGCTCGCGCCGGTGTGGAGGCCGGCCGCCGGGGTGACTTCGGCCTTGTGATCGGGGTCGACCGCACAGGTGATACCGAAGGTCTGCTTGCCGCGGGCGCCGATATAGTGGTCTCCGATTTGGAGGACGTGGTTGTGGACCCTCCTTTTAATCCGTCGGCCATAGTCTGCGCGGGCGACATTGACAGGCGGCTCAGGCAGGCCACGCCGGCGTTCTTCCTTGACTATGACGGTACGCTAACCCCGATCGTGGCACACCCGAACCTGGCCGTCCTTTCCGATGATATGAGATTGGCGGTCGAGCGCCTTGCGGCGCGCTTCCCGGTGGCAATTATCAGCGGTCGCGACTTGGCCGACGTTCGCAGGATGGTCGGCATCGATGGCATCGTATACGCTGGCTCGCATGGGTGCGATGTTGACGCTCCGGAGGCGCTGGGAGGGCATGTTCAGCACGGCCTTGAGGCCGTCGATGACGTGGCAGCGGCGCGAGCCGCTCTGACAAACAAGGTGGAGGACATTCCCGGAGCCTGGGTGGAGCACAAGACCTTCGCGGTTACGGTGCACTACCGCCAGACGCCTCTCGACCAGGTGCCGCGCGTCAAGGCCGCTTTCGATGAGGTCGCTGCTGTCTTCCCCGGGCTGAGCAGGGCCACCGGTAAGATGGTCCTCGAGCTGCGGCCGGGAATCCCCTGTTACGACAAGGGCAAGGCGCTGCTATGGCTTCTGGAGCGGCTTGAAATGGCCAGCGGGACTCACGTGCCGGTTTACATCGGCGACGACGACACTGACGAAGACGCTTTCCGGGCGATCGCTGGGCGCGGTGTGGGCGTGCGCATCGGCGACCCACACGAGGTGACCGCTGCTGACTACACCCTCGCCGATGTTGAAGCGGTTCTAGAGTTCTTCCGTGCGCTCCTCGCCTTGGAGGAGCCGTCGTGAGCAGCATCGGCCAGACTGCCTCTGGGCAGAGCGGAGACCAATGGACGCTAGTCTATGAGGGCTATCGCCCGGAGGACGAGGGTTTGCGAGAAGCCCTCTGTGCAGTAGGCAATGGGTACTTCATGACCCGAGGCGCCTGTGCACAGAGCTCTGCGGACCGCGTACACTACCCGGGAACATATCTCGCCGGCGGTTTCAATCGCTTGGTCAGCGCCGTGGCTGGACGAACCATCGAGAACGAGGATCTCGTCAACCTGCCTAACTGGCTTCCTCTTACGTTCCGTATAGACGATGGTCCGGAGTTTAGTGTCGATAGCGCTGAGCTGCTACAGTACCGGCAGGAGCTCGATCTCCGCCAGGGCATTCTGAGGCGCTCGCTGGTCTTTAGGGACAACGCGGGCCGCGAGACCGAGCTGATCGAGCGCCGCTTCGTGAGCATGGCGGATAAGAACATCGCGGCCCTCGAAGTGACGCTTACCGCGCGTAATTGGTCCGGCCACATCACCTTTCTATCGGCACTTGACGGGTCGGTCGTTAACGCCGGCGTGCCGCGATACCTCGACCTCGCGTCAGACCACCTCAAGCCCGTCACCGCTTCGCAACCGGAGCCCGACACGATTTGCTTGGTTGTGGAGACCTCGCAGTCGCACATCCGTATCGCCGAGGCTGCGCGCACGCAGCTGAAGGTTGCCGGCGACCCCAAGCCCATCGCCGCTGAGCTGAGCGAGCGGACCGGTTACGTAAGGCTGGTGCTGCCTGTAGCGGCTCAGTGCGGCATTCCACTGGCGGTCGAAAAGACCGTCGCCCTGTGTACGTCACGTGAAAGTGGCATCTCTGAACCCACGTACGCCGCCCTAACGCGGCTGAAGGTTGCCGGCGACTTCGCCGCACTTCTTAAAAGCCACGTTGAGGCCTGGGATGCGATCTGGCGCCGCTGCACCATCGACGTAGGTGACGACGATCATGTAAGCATGCTTCTACACCTCCATGTGTTCCACGTGCTGCAAACCGTCTCGCCGCACACCGTCGACCTCGACGCCGGTCTGCCCGCGCGTGGTCTGCATGGTGAGGCCTACCGCGGTCACATCTTTTGGGACGAGCTTTATGTGTTTCCGTTTGTGACCAGCGTGTTCCCCGAAATCACGCGGGCGCTGCTAAAGTACCGCTATCGAAGGCTGCCGGCGGCTGTGCGGGCGGCCAGCGCAGAAGGGTTCCAGGGGGCCATGTTCCCGTGGCAGAGCGGCAGCGATGGTCGCGAAGAGACACAGGTGGTACACCAAAACCCGAAGTCCGGGCGCTGGCTGCCGGACAATAGCCGCATTCAGAGGCATGTGAATGTGGCTATTGCCTACAATATCTGGCGCTACTATGAGACCAGCGGCGATGCCGCGTTCATGTGCTCATACGGGGCGGAGATGCTGCTGCAGATCGCCCGTTTTCTAGCGAGCCTGACGAGCTTCGACGAGGCGCGCGGGCGGTTCATGATACGCGGCGTCATGGGGCCTGACGAATACCATGACGCCTACCCGTGGTCCGACGAGCCCGGCATCGATAACAATGCGTACACGAATATTATGACCTCTTGGGTTCTCCAGCGTGCTCTCGATGCGCTCGATCGGCTCTCAACGCTCAGGCGAGACGAGCTTATACGCTTACTACACATCGACGAGACCGAGCTCGACCTGTGGCGAGACATCAGCCGTCGTCTCTTGGTGCCGTTTCTTCCAGACGGCGTCATCAGTCAGTTCGAGGGGTACGAACGGCTTGCGGAGTTCGAGTGGGACGTTTATAAGGCCAAGTACGGCGATATCGCACGCCTCGACCGCATCCTCGAGGCCGAGGGCGACACCCCGAACCGGTATCGGCTGTCCAAGCAGGCCGACGTCCTCATGCTCTTTTATCTGTTATCGATAGATGAGGTCCAGCGGCTGCTTGCGGGGCTCGGGTACGAGGTGGACGAGGCGGCCCTGCTGCGCACCATCGAATTTTACACCGCCCGCACCTCTCACGGTTCTACGCTGAGTCGGGTCGTTCACGCCTGGCTGCTCGCGCGATCTGACCCGAGCGTTTCGTGGTCGCTGTTCCTCGCGGCCCTCGAGAGCGATCTATACGACATTCAGGGAGGCACGACGCGCGAGGGATTGCACTTGGGAGTCATGGCCGGCACCGTCGACTTGGTGCGCCGCGGATATGCCGGCGTCGAATCGGGTGAAGGGTCGATGTTGGTCGACCCGCGACTGCCGCCCCAGCTGGAGACGATTAAGTACTCACTTCTCGTCAAGGGGTGCTGGCTCGACGTCAGCTTGGCTAACAAACAGCTAACGCTTTCGAACCGACCGGGCAACGAGGGCGACGTGAAGGTCACGCTGCGAGGCCAGGAGGCCGTTTTGGATCCCGGCCGATCGATCGAGATGACCTTCTAATCCAGCGCTCGGCTGCGCTACGCCTGTTTGGAGGCTTAGCGTTGTAAACGTGCGCCCTCTTTTGAAGTCGTTCTCGCTAGACTAAGCCTCGTCAAGTTGTGACGCATCTACTGCCTCACGCGGGATTACATCGGAGCTTAAGTTAAACCCTTTGAAATTACGAGCTGCAGCATTGAAATAGAACGAGTTTTATACCCCACGACGTACACTCACCGATTTTTTAAGAACCGACAGAGTCGTGAACGATGTAAATAAATAATAGACAACAAGATTTTAGCGAGCTCACGCATGCCGAAAGAACCAACAAAAAAGCTCACACAGTCGCAGATCGAGCTTGAGGCGCGGGACAAGCGACGCTTAGAGACGTTCATCGACGCCGTCTTCGCCATCGCTATAACGCTCCTCGGGCTGGGGTTAGTCGTACCGATCGTGCAGCATTCGAATGAGGCTCTCTCGGCATCGTTTGTTGGTATGGTGCCTAAGTTAATCGGTTATTTCTTGGCATTCGCCCTGTTGGGCATCCTGCTTAATGGCCATTGGAGACAATTTCAGAATATAGTCTATGCCGATTGGGTGCTGTAGTTTATCAACATCCTTTTCCTGTCGTTCGTCGTGCTTGTCCCATTTGCAACGACAATATGGACTACTTATCCCGACACTACCTCCGGTGTTCTATTCTTCCACTGCGTCATGTTCATCACGGGGCTCATTCTCTACGCAAACTGGTCGTACGTGAAACGCCGTAAGTACCTTCTTAAAAAAGATATCGCCATGCGGACGCTCAGGGCCATCACGTTCAGAACCGCTAGCCTGCCCATCGCGTCAGCACTCGCGATAGCCCTCGCTTTTGTCTCCCCACCGATAAGTAACGTGGCATACGTGCTCATCGGGATTATGATGGAAATGGCACCACTCCACGCGAGGTCGAGACGCCAGCCTTTGGACGTGGACGATGACAAACGTCAAAACATGCCTCGCGCTGTATAGCACTCCGAAATGATGGTCGGAAGTTGTCAGCTTTCAAGAGATGACAGCATAGTACTAGATCTAGCGCGCATCGGCCGAAAACGTAGTTCGCTGCAGGTCCGTTCTCATTAACTTTCAACAAAGACGAGAAGCTTTATAACGATCAGATTAGAACGAAATCTCATGACAGAAAATACCCGACCACCGGTTCCGCCATTCACCGAAGAAACGGCAGTGCAAAAGGTTCGTATGGCCGAGGATGGATGGAACTCACGGGATCCCGAGAAGGTCTCACTGGTGTATACTATTGATAGCACGTGGCGCAACAGGGCTGAGTTCATAAACGGTCGCAAGGAGATCGTCGAATTTCTGAAACGGAAATGGGCGAAGGAACTTGATTACCGCCTGATCAAAGAGATGTTCGCATTTCGCGAGAATCGTATTGCGGTTCGTTTCGCGTATGAATGGCATGATGATGCAGGTAATTGGTTCCGCTCGTATGGCAATGAGAACTGGGAGTTCGCCGAGAATGGACAGATGAAGCGTCGCATTGCCAGTATCAACGATCTGCCGATTAAAGAGGAGGACCGTAAGTATCGTTGGCCACTGGGGCGACGCCCAGACGATCATCCGGGGTTGTCTGACCTAGGTCTGTGATTCTTCCGCGTTGGAACTGCGTTTAGGGGTCAACAAACAACTACGACGCGCATTTGAACGTTCTACAAACCTAATAATAAAAAAAAGAATAGATTGACAAATTTTAATGCCGTCGCTTCTCAATAGTGTGCAAGCGTCGGCATTTGAAAATGCGACATCTGGTAATTTGCCGAGCAATTTGCGTCACAGATTAAAAGTTAAGCCTAAGTTTATCGCACAAGTTACGCCAGTTGGTAACAGCTTTTGAAAAGCGTTAGCGCGTATAATCTCTCTCGCTACGCGTTACACAACGTTCTCACATCTAACATCTTTGCTTAGGTGAGTCCCCTCTTGAGCGTCTGAGCGCGCTGGCGCAACATCTTTAGCATCTGATCGCTATCACCTAGATTCTGCTCTACTATCTGTGAGAATGCGCTCCCGATTATCGCCGCGTTTGCTCCGTTGTCGATCACCTGTGAGACGTGGGACTGCAGCGAAAGCCCGAATCCTACGGCTAAAGGTACTCTTCCTCTTGTGCTAGTGGCGGTTCTTTTTATGAACGCGATGCTTTCTTCTTCTAATATGTTGCGCGCCCCTGTAACGCCATTTGCTGAAATAAGGTACAAGAAACCTGAGGAGGCGTGCAACAGCCTTTCCAGTCGCGCCTCTGAAGTCGACTGCGCAGCGAGAAAGATAGTATCAAGGCCGTAACGCATAGCTATCTCTTTATACAACGTCGCCTCTTCGACCGGAAGATCTGGAGTGATGACGCCGTTCACGCCGTTTTTTTCAGCAGTGCTGCAGAACGCTTCAACGCCCATCTGGTACACAATGTTGTAATACGTCATCACGATTACCGGAACATCGTGCACCCTCTTTATCTCGCCGGCTATGTCAAAGACTTTCTTTGGGGTTGTTCCTGCTAGCAACGCCCGCACCCCCGCGCGCTGCAACGTTGGCCCATCTGCTATCGGATCGGAGAACGGGATTCCGAGTTCAACGATGTCGGCCCCGCCATCGATTAACGCAGCGGCAATTTTGACGGTGAAATTCGGCGTAGGGTCACCTGCCATCACGTAAGCGATGAGGCCGCCCTCATTCCTTTGTCTCAATTCGCGAAACGTTGCAGCGATGGCGGTCATATATTTGCCCCCATGTAACGTCCTACTACATCGACGTCCTTATCGCCTCTACCTGAAAGCGTAACGACGACGACGTCGTCTCGGTCTAAGCTAGGTGCGAGCTTGATAGCGTGAGCAACGGCGTGTGCTGACTCCAAAGCGGGCAGAATCCCTTCTGTCCTCGACAGTTCGAGGAAAGCTTCAAGCGCTTCTACGTCTGTCACGGCACTGAAGAGCACGCGCTTTTCGTCTTTCAAAAATGCGTGCTCGGGGCCAACGCCTGGATAATCAAGACCGGCTGAAATGCTGTGCGTTGCCTGCACTTGGCCATCGGCATCTTGAAGCAGGTACGTCAGCATGCCGTGGAAGACCCCCTCAGATCCTGCGCATAACGAAGCTCCATGCTTTGCAGTTGCCAGCCCCTCTCCTGCGGCCTCCACTCCGTGCATCGCAACGTTGTCGTCAAGGAACGGATAGAACGTGCCGATCGCATTGCTGCCACCGCCAACACACGCGATGAGCGCGTCCGGGAGACGCCCGACCTGTCGCGTCACTTGCTCGCGTATTTCTCGCCCGATTACGCTTTGGAAGTCCCGGACGATCATCGGGTAGGGGTGGGGTCCCACAACGGAACCGATCAAGTAGTGCGTCGTGCGGACGTTGGCAGTCCAATCGCGCAGGGCTTCATTGATCGCATCTTTGAGGGTCTTTGATCCAAGCTCCACAGGATGCACCGTAGCATTGAGCAGTTCCATTCGGAACACGTTGAGCTTCTGACGCTCCACGTCTTCAATACCCATGTAGACTTCACAGCTCAGTCCAAGTGCAGCACACGCGATTGCGGTCGCAACGCCGTGCTGCCCTGCGCCCGTCTCGGCGATGACACGCGTTTTCCCCATATGTTTTGCCATCAGCGCCTGACCAAGCGTGTTGTTAATCTTATGGGCGCCGCCGTGGGCAAGATCCTCACGCTTTAGGTAGATTCTTGCACCGCCCAGTTTCTGGGAGAGGTTCTCTGCGAAATACAAGGGAGTGGGTCTCCCTGCGAAAGTTGACAGGTAACCGTTGAGCCGCTGTTCAAATTCTTCGTCGTTGCGAAGATATGTGTATGTAGTTTCGAGCTCTGAAAGGGCCGTTGTCAACGTTTCGGGGACGAAGCTTCCTCCATACCGCCCATACTTGCCTTTGAGGGGATATTCGCTATAGCTCATTTGACGCCTCCGTTACCGCTTCGATAAAGCCTCGCATCTTTGCGTGATCTTTAATGCCGGGGCGGACCTCAACTCCGCTTGAAACGTCGACTGCATAGGGTCGCACCGTTTCGATAGCTGCTTGAACGTTGCCCGACGTCAAGCCTCCCGCCAAGATGAGAGGGGTCGGCGCGACACGTTCCCTAATAGCCCGGCTCGTTGCCCAGTCATGCAGCCTCCCTGTGCCACCGTGCGCACCCGGAACGTGCGAGTCGGTGAGAACCGCATTAAAGCGAGATGCGGAAGAAAGGGCGGCGTCGGAAAGCCCCTGTTCATTCACCGCAATAGCACGTATCACTTGAGTCCTACGGATGTGCTCGTCAATCGAACCATCTCGAGGCAAGGGGCCGGCTAATTGCACCGCATCGGGAGCTAGGCACGAGCATAGCATTCCAATACGATCTGGGGTTTGGAGCACAGAAACGACGACGCTTTGGACAAATGGTGGTGTCGCGTCGATAAGGTCTCGCGCATGATCTATTGTCACGTTTCTCGGCGATTTAGGTACGTCTACGACAAAGCCGAGCGCATCCGCACCGGCATCGACCGCTGCCTCGAGATCCTTTTTATTCGTTATGCCACAGATCTTAACGCGCACTCGTTTCATGTCACCCTCACCAGCATGTCTACGGCCTGACGTACGTCGTTAGCCCGCATGAGTGCGGAACCGACAAGCAGTGCGTCTGCGCCACATCGTCTGAGAAATTGCGCGTCTTCGGGGGTCGTAACGCCGCTCTCACTGATGACGATCCTGCTGTTTGGGGGGAATTTTTCAAGGATCTCTTTGGTGGTCGTCAGATCTACGTCTAAAGTCCTTAGGTCCCGGTTGTTGATCCCAATACAATCCGCGTCAGTGGATAGGGCACATTCAAATTCTGTATCGGTGTGGGCCTCTAAGAGTACTTCAAGCCCGACTGTGTGTGCGAACTCGATCATTTCGTCAACGCCTCTTGCCGCATAGCCTCGGTCAAAAAGGGCTTGTATGAGTAGTATAGCACTTGCGCCGGCGTCTCGAGCGGCTTCGACTTGGCGGGCACTGACGATGAAGTCTTTCATAAGGAGTGGGACTGAGGCGCGGCTTCGTGCGTTTTCCAGCAAATGAGCAGATCCCTTGAAAAAATGAGGTTCGGTCACCACGGAAATTCCAGCGGCGCCTCCCGCCTCCATACTCTGAACAATTGCCCCGGCGTTCGTGCTGACGCGTAGTGCGCCCGCCGTCGGAGACGCGACCTTAATCTCTGCAATGAGTGGGAGGTACGCGCACGTGGTGATGCTCTCACTCAAACGTAGCGTCGAAGGTGTGTTTTGCGGTTCGTCGCTCTGTCTGAAATTAGAATAATAACCTGACGCGACGGTTTTTTGAGCGTTGCGACAGAGGCTGTCGAAGAAATCAGGCATGCGACCCCTCCAACTCGTCAAGCACAGAGAGGTTGCCGCCAGAGAGCTCGACGAGCTCTTTGAGCTTCCCGTAGGCGGCTCCGCTCGCAATCGATTCGGTAGCCAAATCAACACAGTATGGCAGATCGTCCTCTAGACCACTAATAAGAATGGCTGCAGCCGCATTGGCCAGGGCAAAGCTTGTCTTTGGTTCCTGAACGTGGGGGCTCTCGTTGAGCAATCTAACCGTCAGAAGAGCACTCTCGTCAGGATCAGTGACGAGAAGCTGGCTCGGTTTTACCGGCTTTAGTGAGAAATCACTGGGGCTCAGCTCATGGTGCGTGAGAGTTGATCCGTTCACTCGTGCGACTACTGTTTTTCCAAAGAGTGAGACCTCGTCAATTCCGCCGATACCATGGACGACCATCGCTTCTTTGCAGCCAAGCGCCATCAACGTCGTGGCTAGCGGTGTCACCCACCTTTGCTCGGCTACACCAAGAAGGCGCGCTTGGGCGTTTGCTGGGTTAACGAGCGGTCCGAGAAGGTTAAAAACCGTTCGAATGCCGATCTCCTTGCGTGGCTTGAGGACGGCACGCATTGCCGGATGGAACCCGGGCGCGAACATGAACCCGACGCCGATCTTCTCAATGGCATTTTTGACCTCTTCTGGCGTTTGAGACAGGTTCACGCCGAGACGTTCCAGCACATCAGCACTGCCGCTGTTGCTGGTAACCGATCGGTTGCCGTGTTTTGCTATTATAACTCCAGCCCCGGCCGCGATTAATGCCGCGACGGTGCTAACGTTGAAGGTCTTCAGGTTGTCGCCACCCGTACCGCATGTATCGACCATTCGCCCTTTGACGTCTGGGTCGATCACGTGGCAGAACTCCTTCATAACCGACGCAAAGCTGAATAGTTCCTCGTCGGTTTCCCCCTTCATTGAAAGGGCGGTCAAAAAAGCCCCTATCTGTGCGTCTGTCGCTACGCCTGACAGCATCTCGACCATAACGGCACGTGCCTCGTTAGCCGTTAAGTTCGCTCCGCTTACAACCTTTGGTATACTCTCTCTGATCACGCTCTTACTCCTGTGAGAAAATTGCTGATGACGCGCTTACCTGCTGCGGTCATGATGGATTCGGGGTGAAACTGCACCCCTTCTATCGGGTACGTGTCGTGACGGACTCCCATGATCTCCTCATCGTCGCAGGACTCGGCCGTTATCTCGAGGCACGAAGGGAGCGATGCGCGGTCTGCGACGAGCGAGTGGTAGCGAGTTGCAATGAAAGGGTTCTCTATCCCGTCAAACAGCCCTGAACCACAGTGGCGGATGGGGCTTGTCTTGCCGTGCATCACACACTGAGCAGCGTTGATGCGACCGCCAAAGGCTGCGACGATTCCTTGATGGCCAAGGCATACTCCGAGCGTCGGCGTCGTTGGGCTCAAACTCTTCAGAATAGCGGAACACACGCCGAAGAAGCGCGCCTCTGTCGGGTTGCCAGGACCGGGCGAGAGGATGATGCGGTCGGGCTTGAGTGATTTCGCCTCCTCGAGGGTCAACGCATCGTTTCGATAAATGAGCGGCGTCCCCCCCAACTCGCCAACGTGTTGGACGATGTTGTACACAAATGAATCGTAGTTATCAATGACGAGCACGTTCATCGCGCGTTACCCCCCTTGTCCTCGAGCGCTTTTAAGAGCGCCCTAGCTTTGAATTCGGTCTCTATCCATTCGTTCTCAGGTACGGAATCAGCGACGATGCCCCCGCCCGTCTGCAGGTGACACGTGCCCCCTTTAGCAAACAGCGTGCGTATGGTAATCGCGAAATCCATGTCGCCGTTGTACGAAAAGTAGCCGACTGCACCGGCGTACGGTCCCCGCCGGACAGGTTCAAGTTCCTCAATAATCTCCATAGCCCGGACTTTCGGCGCGCCCGACACTGTGCCAGCCGGAAACGCGGCGCGCAGGACGTCAAAACTGTCAGCGTCATCGCGTTGTCTCCCTACCACCTGCGAGACGATGTGCTGCACGTGGCTGTAGCGCTGGACGTCCATAAACGCAGGAACGTGCACGCTGCCCGCCTCGGCAACTCGCCCAACGTCGTTGCGCGCTAAATCGACGAGCATAACGTGTTCCGCAATCTCTTTTGGGTCGCTAAGCAGGTCGTTAGTAAGCGCAGCGTCTCGGTGTGGTTCGCCTGTTATCGGACGACTGCCAGCTATAGGATAGCTCTCGATCTTGTCATCGGCGACCTTAACGAGCGTCTCAGGGCTTGTTCCCATTATGGCACGGTCCTGCATCTTAAGGTAGAACATGTATGGCGAGGGGTTCATCGCTCTGAGCGTGAGATAAACCGGCGCCAAATCGCCGGCAAATGCAAAACTGTAACGTTTCGAAAGGACGGTCTGAAAAACGTCGCCGGCGGTGATGTACTGCTTCACGCTCTCCACCATCGACTCGTACTCCGTCTTTCCGACGTTCAGGTTTAGAGGTCCCATGGAGAACTCGCTGTGCTCGCAGGGTCTTTGAAAGAGGTCGCAGAGCTCTTCATAACGGTTTTTCCCGATGTGGAAATAAAACGCCTCACGTCGCAAGTGGTCAAGCACGATGCCGTCGTCGTAGATGCCCATTTCGAGGTCAGGAAAGTCAAGATCATCTATGGCTATATTCGGAATCCGCTCCCAATACCGGATGGCGTCATAGGAGACATAGCCGACAGCGCCGCCGAGGAATCCATATCGACGCTGAGTGTGACGCTTGCCGCTAATGAGCCCCTGAACGGCGTCTAAGGGGTCTTGTACGTGTTCCTGACGTTCATTGACATTAGCGATGCCGTCCTTCACGCGCACAGTTGCGATCGGGTCAAATCCGATATAGGAGTAAAGCGCGGTGTTTCCTAGGCCAGTTCGGGATTCAAACAGGAATGCGTAGTCGTATTCCGGAGCCAATTTAAAGAAAATTGACGCGGGTGAATCGTAGGGGATTCCTTGGAAACGCACGTTAGGCGTATTTACGGCCAAGTTGTCGATGTCGCCAAAAACAGTCACTCATTATTGTACTCATTATTGTATAATATTAGACATCAATGTACTATAAATAGCTTTGTAGCTTCTGTTTTGACTTTGTCTAAAGCAAATTCTGACGTGAAAGGCCTGCAATGACCCTGCACATAGACAAGATTTCACGACAACAAACTTTTGGCGTGCGCGCAGTGGGCGCGCGAATCCTATCATAAATCGTGACTTTAGACGCTACGTCGTCTTCTTCTTGTAAAAAAAACGCAGCGAAGCATTAATTATGGAAAACTCTCATTAATAAAAGCAGGTAGTACCATGAAAGCTGATGCTGTAAGGATCAGGGATGGCGTCTACTGGGTAGGCGTGCTCGACTGGGACATTCGAACGTATCACGGCTACACGCTGCACGGCACGACGTACAACGCGTACCTTATCTTTGGTGAGGACCGCGTAGCCCTTATCGACAACGCGTACCCAGGCACGTCCGCGCAGATGTGGGGACGGATTCAAGACGCGTTCGAGAAGGAAGGGCGCCCGCTCTCCATAGACGTGGTGGTTCAGAACCACATCGAACTTGACCACAGCGGGGCATTGACCGAGGTTCACAAAAAGTTCCCTGATGCGCCCATCTACATCACTGAAGTGGGCGCAAAGGGGATTAAGAAGCACTTTGCCGCACTCGAGGAGGTGCCATTTACCACAGTCAAGACAGGCGATGAGCTCGCGCTCGGGGGGAAGACGTTTGTATTCCTCGAAGCTTTCCTACTCCATTGGCCAGACAGCATGTTCACTTTCCTAAAGGAGGACGGAATCCTGTTCTCAAACGACGCCTTTGGCCAACATCTCTGCTTAACTCAGCGAACTGATGCAGACGTGCCCGAATACGTCCTCATGGAGGCTGCGCAGAAGTTCTTTGCTAACCTTATCACGCCGTCAGCCCGCATTTTGCTCAAGAAATTTGACGAGATCAAAACGCTTGGGCTGCTCGACCAGATACGGGTCATCGCGCCCTCTCACGGACAGATCTGGACCGATCCGGCCAAGATCATCAGTGCGTATACCGACTGGGCCACCGGCAAGGCGAAGGACAAGGCTACGATTGTTTACGACACCATGCATCATTCCACGCAGAAGATGGCCCACGCGCTTGCTGAAGGCCTCATCGCCGGTGGGGTTGACGTCGTGATGTACTTCCTGCACGTCGATGAACGAAGCGAAGTTGTTAAAGACATCCTTGATAGCAAGATCGTTCTGTTCGGAGCTCCAACCCTATATAGTGAACCTTTTCCGAGCCTTGGTGATCTAGTTTATTATCTACGGGGACTGCGATTTGACAAGACAGGGAAAAAGAAGCTCGCAGTTACGTTCGGCTCTATGGGGGGGTTGGGAGGCTCACCTAAAAAGCTTGACGAAGACATTTCTGCGTGTGGCTTTGAGGTGATTCAGGAGATCGAAGTTTATTTCGTGCCGACAGAAGAAGAACTTGCCGAGTATTATGAAGTAGGAGTGCAACTGGCGTCGCGGATAAAAAGTTAAGGCCGAAGCATCTTGTTGGTTACGCAATTTTTGACAGACGTTGCGTACTATTCTTTAATCTGAGTGCACCTGAACCATTTACATAAGGTCCGTGTCTAATGTAATAGGTAATCCGTTAGTTGTAGGTGGTAACTTTGAGTTTCTTTTCCGAAGAAATAGAAACCATGGATCGGGGGGAGTTGGACGCCCTGGTTGATGAGCGTATACGCTATACAGTCCATTTTGCTGCGGAAAATTCTCCCTTTTATCGTAAGTGGTTCCGTACAAACAAAATTGACCCCTCAACTATTAGGGAACACGAAGACCTGCGCGATTTGCCTATCATATCTGGCAAGAACGTCAGAGAAGGGCAGCCCCCTGAGACGGAGGAATTTGAGTTCAAGTGCATAGGCTGGCCGGAGGTGTACACCGTCCACGAGACCAGTGGCACCAGCGGCAACCCTAAATCGTTCTTTTTGACTTGGGAGGACTGGAACCGTTATGCGGAGAAGTACGCCCGGGCATTTGTCTCTCAAAACTTCACTTCCGGGGATCGGGTAGTGGTCTGCGCCTCTTACGGCATGAACGTGGGTGCTAACACAATGACCTTGGCCGCCCAGAAGATAGACATGACCATTATCCCGATGGGGCGCTGCACCTTCCCAGTAAATGTAATAACCAAGTACCATCCTACCGGGATCGTGGGTAGTGTCTTTAAACTGCTTCGTTTGGCACGAAGGATGAGGGCAGAGGGGTTAGACCCACGAGCATCTAGCATAAAACGTTTGGTAGCAGGCGGGGAGAGCTTTGCTGACGAATCTCGTGCGTTCCTGGAAGAAGTCTGGGATGTGCCGGTTTATAACAACTACGGCAGCACTGAGGGCACTATGTGCGGGGAGTGCTACGAGAAGGTGGGTTTACACGTGCCCGAAGACCTTGTGCACGTAGACGTTTACAACCCCGCACTAAACAGCTTTGTGGAAGACGGAGAATGTGGCAGGGTAGTTTTAACCACTCTATTACCTCCAGGAGGCAAGACGGGAACACTACTATTGAATTACGACACTGAAGATACCTCTGTGGTGCTTTCTCGGGATCAGTGTCCCTGTGGCCGTACCCACATGCGGATCATGCTTCCTCAAAGGGAAGCCGAGACAGTGTGGGTGGCTGGTTCACCCTTTAACCGGGTGGATTTGGAGAGGGGCGTATTCCAGCGGGAAAACATGGACTATCTAACGGGGGAATATGAGGCTTTCCTTTACGGCGATGCTGAGGAAACCACGCTCCGGGTCTCTATGGAATGTCTGGATATGAGTAACTGTGAAAAGGAGATAGTCAAGGAGAATTTCCTCGGGAGTTTCTTGCAGTACCGGCCACTCCTTTCTGAAGCTCACCAGGACGGCACCTTCAACATCCTCTTCGACTTTGCTAAACCAGGCGGCCTCGAGTTTTACCGGATAAAAGGCCGACCAAAGCGTTTGGTGGACCGTCGCTGAGCTTATTATCGGGATACTTTTGTTAGAAAGGCCACTATATTCGAAGCCTGCTTCAAGGCGTTCGTGGATTTCGAAATCCGTCTGACCAGGGACGGAGGTACCATCACCTAGGCAGCACGGAACGGGGGGCTTTTCCACCTGCAGACTGCCTTGTAAAATCGTTATACTTCGTTAAATTCTCCGTTGCCAGTTCCATAAACAGGGCAGGTCCAATCGTCGGGAAGAGAATCAAAGGGCGTTCCAGGGGGGATATTGTTCTCCGGATTCGCCTGTTTTCGGATCATAGGTATAACCACAGATGCTACATTCTTACTTTTTCATTGCACTTTCCTGTTTTGCTTTTTTCAACAGCCTTTTCTGCAGTCTCCTCTCTATAGGTTGGGGCATTCTTAGAGGCCTTACCTTTTTTACCTGCTGGTAATAGGCATAGGTGAATGGACTGCCATGATTTCAACTCCTCACTATAGTAATCTTAGGTTTAATATGAGTATCATATTGTAATATTAGGAGTATTCTAAAGCCTTTGATAAAGCTTGGTTGGAACAGAATGCAAAAAAGTTGCAAAAAAGTGCGGTCAATTCTTGATGAAAATTATCCTTCACATTGCTGAGGCAACACCGTTGTCGTTTCAAACCGTAAAGGCTAATTAGCGCTCTTAGAGTTATGTTGTGGTTGGTTCTATGATAAAAAAAGTTGCTATGTTACTGATATGCGCCGTGCTGATTGTTTCGGTGCTGACGTCGGGCTGCACCTTTAAAGTAGGAAACACGACCACATCTGCTACATCGACAACGTACACAAGTACGCAGGGCTTTTCTATCACGTACCCGTCGGACTGGGGTAAGCCGCAGGAGCTTGAAGACGGGTTCGTAGGCTTTGCGACGCCGATTAAGAATGAGTCTGAAAACCTCAACGTTCAGGTGGTGAACCTCTCAGCGAGTGACACGCTCGAAACCGTTAAGGAAGATGTAATATCAAATGCACAGGGCTACGATGACTTTAATGAAATTATGGCGCACGATACGACGCTTGCCGGGCTACCCGCCTACAAGATCGTTTTTACTGCAACAACAGATGACGGTGACCAGCTAAAAGCACTTCAAACGTGGACAGTAAAAGACGGCAAAGCATACATCATCACATATCAAGGTGCCCCCTCCAACTACGACAAGCATCTAAGCGCTGCGCAAAAGATGATCGATTCGTTCCAGATTAATTAGTACATCTGGTTAACATCACAACCTTCGCTAAGCGTAGCTTGAGTCTTTGCTAAATGGTGGTCGATGAACAAAACAAAGGTAGTTTCCCTTATCTGCATCGTAATAAGCTTTTTAGTGCTGGCCGCGGGCTGCACATCTAACGTAGGCAAACCAACGCCATCAGCTCCGACAAACACGTATGATAGCGCGAAGGGCTTCACGATTATGTACCCGTCGGACTGGACAAAGGACGTGCCAAAAAGCGGTCCGATTTCTGTGCTTTTTCGGATGCCAACGAACAACCCGTTAGAGAATCTTAATGTGCAAGTGTGGAACCGCTCTGCAAACGAGACGCTTAGCAGCAGAACAGATAGCATACTTGCGGCCGTGCAAGATTTTTCAAACTATACGGAGATTTCAGCGGGAAACGCGACCTTAGGGGGCAATCCGGCCTATAAAGTCTCTTATACGGCAACCTATGATGGAGATCACCTAAAGTTCACCCAAATATGGACGATTACGCACGGGAAGGAGTACCTCATCACGTACAAAGCAGATCCTCAAGACTTCGATACCTACGCAAGCACTGCACAGCAGATGATCGATTCTTTTAAGATTAAGTAGCACGGTCTGATTGCGATTACAACTCCTCGCGAAACTTAAAAGGCACTTAGGTGATGATTATCGCGTCGCATAAGAAGCGTTGAATCAGCCGTTAGGCTAACGAATCATCGTTTGCCTTTATGGTAAAGGGAAGCTACTGATTATGCGCACGTTCAGCATGCGTAAATACAGCTCATAGCTTGTAATACGGAGTAATGTTTAATGCGAGAAAACGAAAACCGACGCTGTGATTGGCAACACTGTTTCATAGGCGATGGATCCGGCATCTTGTCCGAATCGTGTGATAATTGCACTAAGCGCATCGACGCGCTAAAATGCGACTTGTACGAACTGATACCAAATGACATCTTAGTAGCGAAGAAGCGATGTTTTCATCATTCGGCTTTAGAATGGGTTGCCGAGTTTATTCCGATAGAGCGGATAAAATGAGCGAACGACACGCCAAGCCCATTGTGGGTAGAGTAGTGTCTTGGCCCACCCGTATCAAGATAGAAATCGTAGACTGAGCCCCTATCGCCTTTGCCCCCCTGTTAACTCGCTGCCTTCAAAACGCGGGAGTTCTTCATGATGAAAGTACACGGGCGGACGATCAGATACTCGATCCGCCTTTCTTTTGTCTAGGTCCTCAACATAGAACCTGAGCTTCTCGCAACAAGTCTCCAGCTCTCTTACGCGTCTTTCTAAGGCTGCTATACCTTCGTTGTTCATCTCTTCACCTCCGCACTGTAGTAATTTTCACGTTTATCCTACCACGTGCAATCTAACATACTTGACGCTGTCGAATCGGCTAAAGCTAACGAGGCGAGCACACGTTTTTGTATTAACAAGTCGCACCCTGTTTCAGAATGGAACCGCTCATAACGACGAAACCGCCCGGTCCTAGCGCTGTCGCGGTCCTGAAAAGGGACGCTGAGGTGATCTCTCAATCCATGGCGCGGCATTACCCGCTCGTGCTCGAGCGCGCGCAGGACGTTAATTTGTGGGACGTTGACGGAAACCGGTACCTCGACTTCACGGCCGGCTTTGCCGTGATGAACGTGGGGTGGAATCACCCTAAGGTCGTGAACGCCATTCAGCAGCAGGCCACGCTCCTCACGCACGGGGCGTTCTTAGCTTTTTGCTCAGAAACGCCGGTCACGTTTGCACAACGGCTCACGGAATTCCTGCCCCCCAGCCTCAACCGCGTCTGTCTTACGAACTCGGGGGCGGAAAGCGTTGAGGCGGCGATGAAGCTCGCACGCTATCATACAGGGGGAAAATACTTTATTGCGTTCTCCAACGGGTTCCACGGACGCACCTACGGAGCGCTCAGCCTCACTTCTACAAAGGCAATCCAGAGGGCAGGATTTGGACCGTTCTTGCCGGTTCTGCACGCGCCGTTTCCTAACCCGTATCGCCCGCAGGGATGTGAATCAACTGACGCGTCGCTCGCTGCACTAGAAGATATTTTTAAAAGGGAAGTCCCGGCCGAAGAGGTCGCTGCAATCTTCGTTGAACCGATTCAGGGGGAAGGGGGATATATCATCCCGCCTAAGCCCTTTTTGCGGGAGATCCGCGCGCTCTGTGATGAGCTTGGGATTTTGCTCGTCGTAGACGAAGTGCAGACAGGCTGCTATCGGACGGGCACGTTTCTCGCTTCCGAGCAGTTTGGGGTGAAGCCAGATATTGTCTGCCTCTCGAAGGCCATCGGCGGCGGTCTGCCGCTTGGGGCAATGGTCGCCTCTGAGGAGGTGACGACATGGTTGCCTGGGTCACACGCTGGCACGTTTGCAGGAAACAACGTCGCGTGTGCAGCGGGTCTGGCCGTGCTCGATATTCTGAGTGGAGAGGGATTTGGCGCCCATGTGGTAGATGCTGGACTGCACTTGTTGCAACGGCTCAATGAGCTACAACAGGACTACGACTTCATCGGAGATGTGCGTGGGATGGGGCTCATGGCGGCAATCGAACTCGTTCTCAGTAAGGAAACGAAGGAGCCTGCGACAGAAGAACGACGGGTTATCCTCAATGACGCATTCGAAAACGGCTTGGCCTTGCTGCCAGCGGGGGAATCCGCGATTCGATTTTGCCCCCCGCTGACGATAGAAAAAGGCGACATTGATATAGGGGTTGAGATCCTTCGCCGCTCGTTAAAAAGGGTTGGTTAGCGCATAGCTGCGGTCAGAGCGTTCGATTCTATAACAACTTAGCTTTCGGCTTTGCAGGGGATTTTCATGTTCCGTATCAAGCGCGCAGAATACCTCTCACGACGAGTCGAGCAACTGCACTAACTGAGCGACGCTGTGTTCTCTTGTGACGAAACGCGGCGGTATGCTTCTTTGGATGAATCCCGATATTTCGAGAAGTTCTTCCATCTCAGATGACAGTGCGAACGTAGGTCGCCCGCTCTTGTCGGGCTTCTTTTCGCTAATCAGCAGCGCGCGGTTCAAAAGCCTGCTGTCTTCACTGCCCACGACGATCACGAGATTCTCAAAAGCGTAGCCGCGCTTGATGTGGGCGTTGTAAGGATACCGCTGACGATACGCGGCCCTTTCAGACGCTGATAACCAGTTAAAATCAATCACTTGTTCGATCGTAAAATAGCCGACGAAGTAGAGCGCTTCGGGATAATCTGGATTGTTGTGATTAAACGGCTTTAATCCCGCGTAAAAAACGAGTGAATCCCCTTTGCTTAACTCGAGAAGATAGCGACGCTTAATCGAAGGGTCACCATAGGTGCACGTCACGAACTCAGGATCGTCGTGCATTGGCACGTGCCGAAGCGCTGGTGGCACGTAGGTCGAAAGCGGTTTTCCCTTCCTGCCGATCCGTTCGCCGTACGTTGTAGCAGTGCACGAGCGATACGTCTCCGGAATGGGAACGAATTCGAACGATCCGTCGTCAAAAATAGGGCCGTAGATTCCGCCGCTTCCCTTGTCGATGCCGACGCGGAGCAATAATGCTTTCATTGTCCTCAGTCCAATACGTTCGAACCTAAAGCATGTAGTAGCACGTACCTCGACTTTGTCGGTACTCCTTACCGCTTGCCAAGGTTTTTTCTACCGTTTACAATCTCTTTATACGATTAAGAAGCTTTGCTGGGCTTACGTTTTTATAGCTCAAACGAGCATCGCGGAGATGGTGATTACCATAGACTTTGAAAAATGCGTGCAGTTTGCAAACGACCACCCAACTTGTTCTATTGCGACTGTCGACGGTGATCAACCTCGAGTAAGGACGTTTGGGTTGTGGTTTGCTGACAAAGACGGCTTCTACTTTTCATCGGGCAAGACGAAGAGCATTTATCGACAGTGTACCGCAAACCCGAACGTGGAACTGTGCTTTTATGCGCCACCGGAACGTCCGCCCGAAGAGGGAGGGGCGGTGGACATCGGGACAATGATGCGGGCGACGGGCACGGGTAAATTCCTCGACGACGCTGCCATTAAACAACGCCTCTTTGACGAACGACCGTTCTTGCGTTCCGTTGCAGAAAATGTCGTTATACTCCACGTTCACAATGGCGAGGCGTGGTTTTGGACGTGGGAGGACAACCTGCGCGAGGCTGACATTAAGCGAATTCCCTTTTGAAACGGCAACCAGGGACGGCAATAAAACGAGCTGCGTTCTGCTTCCTAAATCCGTCTTTATTTTCAATTACGTTTTGTTAAAAGGAGTACCCTAATCCTTTCTCCAGTCGTCCGGGTGTATTCGTTCGTGACCGTTGCTATCGGCTCGCTTTCCATATCAACTGCAGCAGACGCGTGATGTGAACCTCTTCGATCTGGCCCACGGTGCGAATCTCGATGTGCTTCATCGTTCCTGAGCCAACAAATTGGCTCAACTCGTCTGCTGCAAGACCGACCATGGTAAAGCCCAAATTCACATGGTCGTTGAGTGCAACAACGTAGTAGGTCCCACCGTCGTATGTCGGAACGCCCCACTTCATCTCCTCTCGTACGTGGGGCAGGGCCCGCATGATAATCTCTCGCAGCTTCTCGCAGATCTCCCTTTGCGGCGATGGTTGCTTCTTAATGTAGCTATCTACGTTCTCGGTCATCTTTCCGCTTTATCACGCTGTTTTTATTCCGCAGTTCTCCAATACTCGGCCATGTCGGTGGGAGTTAATTTAGTTGCGAACGGTAAAAAGCTATGCTCAGTGGTCAAGCAGAATTGTTAGGGTCTTTGTTTTAAATGATCTGCAGTAGCCGCTTGTGCGAAAAAAGCACAAACCGCACCAAAACCGCACCAAAACCGCACCAGACCATAAGCTCCTACCAAACGACGGTCGTACGCGTAGACGGTGCCGTTGCCCCTTATTTTTGCCCGTGTTTCGGGACTAACATTATAATGAAATTTATATTTTAAATGTTAAATTTATTATGGTCGGCGCTAATGGCAAGGGGGAACTTAAACGTTTGTGATATCGAGTCAAACTGCTGAAGCTTAGGGATACGATCGAAATATTTCTGATGGAAGCGCACTAAATCATATAAGACCTTTAGCTGTAAATGTCCGCTTTTATTTGTTTTATATTGGCAGAAAAGCGACCCTTCAGATGTTATATCCTGTGGCCGAATTATACTGCTCTCTTACGCTCTTCGCAGTATCGCCGGGCATCCTCTCCTCCAGCAGGTCTAAAAACATCTCGGCCGCTTCTGGGGAGATGCACAGCAAGCACTCCGAGCCGTCCAGGATGCGCTCGGCTAGATACTTGAGGTCCTCTTTTGAGAGCCTCTTCAGCCGGTCCTGTAAATCCTCATCATCGGCTGCAAAATGCATCGAGACCGGTGGCAGGATGGACCGATAATGGGTAGGTATACTCGCCTCCGGAGCAAGCTTCTGTAAGATCTCATTATCCTTGTCATTGAGCTTTCTCATGTACGTCCTCTAGAAAGGGGGTGACCATTCTTATAGTAATATCTTGCGACGTCTTATGGGTTAATCGCAGTTCCTTTGCTGCCAACAACAAGCTTTCGTTGCAAGAGTACTTTGGTATTTGATTCAGGGAGCAGCTTACGACAAGTATAGCGAGCAGAACCGCCGCGGTACCTCCATCCTTATGACTGAGCTCTACAATGTAGACACCAGGAAATTTTTATGAACTCCCGATATTGGGGCAAAACCAGGATTTGAGAGCGATGAACAGATCAGAGATCCTCAGGCTCCGTCCCTATAATTCTGGCTTGAGTGCCCCGTTCGAAAATGCCGTCGATGCAGTCTCACATCTGGGGGCAGCTCAGGCACAGGATTTTCCTGCCGCACAATGGGGGCTGGGGCTTCGTATTAAGAATTTAATTGGCAAAGACATCGAACGAGCGTTCAATGACGGCAAAATCCTGCGTATTCATGTTATGCGCCCCACCTGGCATTTTGTCCTGCCAGAGGATATCCACTGGATGCTTGAGTTGACCGCACCACGAGTGAAAAGACTTCTCAAAAATTACAATCGGAAACTCGGCCTCGATGACGCGTTGTTTGCCAGGACCAATGCCTTGATCATTCATGCACTGGAGGGGCATAATTATCTCACGAGACAGGAACTCAAGGCCTAATTGGCAGACGCTTATATAGAAACTGACGTTCAGCGCCTGGCACATATTATTATACATGCAGAGCTTGACGGATTGATCTGCAGCGGGCCACGGCGCGGGAAACAATTTACCTATGCGCTGCTGGATGAACGCGTGGAAGGTTCGGACTGGCCAGATCGCGAACAATCCCGCGCAAAACTGGCATTCAGATATTTTACGAGCCACGGTCCCGCCCAGCTGAAGGACTTCTCTTGGTGGTCAGGGCTTGGCGAAAAAGATGCACGATCTGCCTTTGACATGGTCAAATCAGGACTGAATCAGGCGACATTTGATAAGAAGACCTATTGGTCTCCCCCTCACGCAGAGGCTGAGGTTCCTGATCTGCCTTTAGCATTATTACTGTCGGTTTATGATGAATACACAATCGCCTATCGCGACAGGAGCGATATTAGTGAAGCGCGACATATTGAGCGGATGATAACCAAGGGAAATGCCCTAACTGCCGTCATCGTTCTAAACGGGAAGGTGGCAGGGACATGGAAGAAAGCCATGAAGAAAGAATCTGTGGAAATTAGGCTGAGCCCTTTCCGGGAACTGGACAAAGAGGAGCAAGAAGCAGTTGAGGCAGAGGTTGAACGATACGGAAGGTTCTTTGGGGTGCCAGCGGTGATCGTTGGCGAACCGTGACTTGTCATATCTTCATGGATAGTGCTCGTCCAAGCGTAACTTCTTCTTGGGCGATGTCCAGTCCCTTATTTCTTTAACCCCCTGCAAAGCATAGTTTTAAATCTGATTATATGAATAGATATTCATATATGAGTGATATCTGTGACGTCTTTTGCATAAACAAAGAAGCTGTTGAGGTTGTGCGGGCTAAGATGCTCGAACATAATCTTGTTGCAGATACCGCTGAGATCTTCAAGGTGCTCGGCGATCCGACGAGAATGCGACTTCTTTACGCTCTTTCCCAACGCGAGCTGTGCGTGTGCGACCTCTCTGCAGTGCTTGGCAAGACACAGTCCGCGATCTCTCACCAACTGCGCGTGCTGAGAAGCGCACGGTTGGTCAGATACCGCAAAGCAGGAAAGATCGTGTACTACACACTTGCTGACGCGCATGTGACGCAGTTCATCGACGTTGGAGTTGACCATGCCAGAGAATCACAGCCACGGTGAAGAGAGTTGCTCTACTTGCGCGACGGACGTTTTTGAGGAAAAAGAGCCGTTGTGGAAACAGAAAGAAGTTGTTACTATTAGTTTAGCGGGAGCTATCTTTCTAATCGGCGTGTTTCTCGATGCTGGGCTGTCGCAACATTTCCTGGCCCAAATCGCGTTCCTCGCTGCGACACTCATCGCAGGGTACTCCATCATCAAAAAGGGTCTCTTAGGGGTTATTCGAAAGCATCGGCTTGACATGAATCTGCTGATGACGATCGCTGCCGCAGGAGCATTCGCGATCGGCCACGGCGAGGAGGGTGCAGCGGTGATGCTCTTATTCTTTATCGCAGAGTTCCTCGAAGACTACGCCGGCGATAGGGCGCGACGAGAAGTCGGGTCACTACTTAGGCTTGCGCCAGAGACGGCAGTTGTGGTGCGTGAAGGGCGTGAGATCGTCGTTCACGCCCACGAGGTCGGGATGGGGGAGGTGGTCGTCGTAAAACCCGGAGAAAAAGTACCATTAGACGGCGTCATCATTAGCGGCATCTCAGCCCTAAATCAAGCCGCCCTCACAGGAGAGAGCGTTCCTGTGGTCAAGACGGTCGGTGATACGGCATTCGCCGGTACAATTAGCGAGGACGGATATCTCGAAATACGCGTTACGAAGAGGTCTGATGAAACGATATTGGCGCGCATCGTGCAGCTGGTTGATGAGGCTCAGCGGAAGAAGACTCCGACCGAAGCGTTTATTGACCGGTTTTCGCGCTATTACACCCCCATCGTTATAACACTCGCAGCTTTAGTAGTAATCCTTCCAGTCCTCCTTTTCGGCCTGCCCTTTAGCGAGTGGTTTTACAGAGGCCTCGTACTGCTTGTCGTCTCTTGTCCGTGCGCCATGGCGATCTCTACGCCCGTTTCTATGGTGTCGGGACTCACCGCAGCGGCCAGGCGCGGAATCCTGATAAAAGGTGGTGACGTAATCGAGGAGTTGAAGGACGTCAAAGTAGTCATCTTTGACAAAACGGGGACGCTCACTGAAGGACGACTAGCCGTAAAAGACGTGATTAGTCTCAATGGCGTTACGGAACGCGAAGTAGTGCAGATAGCAGCGTCGTTGGGGGCAAAATCGACCCATCCTGCGTCGCAAGCGATCGTAAAGAAAGCAGACGACGACGAGGTTATGTTAGCGCCAATCACCGATTTCAAATCGATTGCCGGAAAAGGGCTCACCGGGAGATTAAACGGCTCAGAATTCTACGTTGGCAGCCGTAGCTTTCTAAGCGGTGTTAACTCGAACTTGCCTCATGAAGTTATCGACAAATTCGAGGCTGAGGGGAAGACGCTCATGCTGGTCGGCACTAATACCCACGTCATAGGTGTCATTGGCCTTAAGGACCGGATTCGGGACTCATCGGCGGAGACGCTGCGGGCCCTAAGCGCTCGCGGCATCAAAACCGTCATGTTGACAGGGGACAATGAGCGCGCAGCGGCAGCGATTGCTAATAAGCTTCAGCTGAGCGAGTGTTATGCGGGGCTGCTGCCTGAAGATAAGGTGCGACACGTTGAGGAGCTTGCAACGGCGTACAAACACGTCGCAATGGTCGGAGACGGAGTTAACGACGCTCCTGCGATGGCCCGGGCGAACGTCGGCATCGCCATGGGGGCTGCAGGCTCGGATGTTGCGATTGAAACTGCCGATGTCGCACTGATGCAGGACGATCTCGCGAAAGTGACGTATCTCATCGATCTTAGCAAGAAAACGATGGCTGTGGTAAAAGAGAACGTAACCGCATCGATCCTCGTCAAAGGGACTTTTGCGGTGCTCGCCATTCCGGGAATCATCACGCTCTGGCTTGCCGTGGGGGTCGGTGACATGGGGCTCAGCCTTGCAGTTATCCTTAACGCGTTACGCATCGGGAGCAAGCGATAACGCACATGCTATGTTGTTGCCTGTTAGATTTTGCCTTATTCAGCAAGTTCGCGAACGCAGTAAGATCCGCGTCACTGGATACGACTTACGTCGGTTTGTTTACATGTTGATTTAAAGGTGGCTTAGGAACGCGCGCTAAGCGCAAGCTTAATCCTTGTGATCTTCTCTCTTTGGTGCTCAACATCTCTAAGAGTTCAACACAAGTTAAAAAGAGTCGTTTGCGCGAACGTCAGCCGGTCTGCTGGCGTTTCACGCTCTTTCTTGTTGCAGGCTTTTTCTTTGGGCCCTTCTTCTTCCCGTCAAGCCACTCGCCACGCCCCTCTTTCTTCAAGTAATCCTCAATTGCCACGTGGAGTGCGTCTGCAGCCAGATTTGAACAGTGCATCTTCACCGGTGGCAACCCCTCAAGGCTCTCGGCCACGTCATTACGCGTGATCTTTAAGGCCTCTTCGATCGTCTTCCCCATCGCCAAATCGGTTACCATACTGCTCGTGGCGATAGCCGCCCCGCAGCCGAACGTCTTGAATTTGATGTCGGTAAGAATCCCGTCTTCCACCTTAATCTGAATCTGCATCAGGTCGCCGCACACCGGGTTCCCGACCTCACCCACACCGCTTGGGTTTTCGATCTCCCCCATATTGTGCGGGTTCATAAAATGCAGCATCACTTTGTCGCTATACATGGCTCCTCATTTTGCGTGCGCTGGTCACGTTTAAATTACTATCGGACGTGCTCAGTCTTTTTTTCAGCTCGCGATAAAATCACAAACGCAAGCCACTCCAACACCTGCGTCCTCATATCGCAGGAAGCGTCTTCTTTTCGACTCCGAGGTCATGGATCTTGATAGGATTCGTGCAGTAAGGGCACAGGAAATCGCACTCCATCTTGCCGTAAGGGCAAATGACTTTCGAAAGAACCGCTAGCGGATGCCCCTTACTCTTGATTTCAAACTTTTTGTTCCATCCAAAAGGTGCCCTTTTTACGGTAAAATCCTCCTTTTCTAACGCCTCTTTGAGCGACTGGAGTATTTGCAACGCTACTTGTGGCGTGCTCAACGTGCTCGTTAGGTGTGCAAATGGGAATAGCATTACACGGTCTTCCTTAAGCTTGCCAAGCACGTCGACAATACTGTTGTTTGCCGCGCTGGTTACGCCAACAGCGTTGCGCTCGTCCAGCTTCTCTATACTTGCAAAGACAACAAGGCAGTCTTCCATACTGTCTTCTTTCGATTCTATTTCCTCAGCCACCTTGGTTCGTTGAGTCACCTTGTAGCTGATCTTGTCGGCGTGGATTAGAAGAAGTTTAATTTCTGACCCCCCATTTCGATTGAATTGGATCGAGCAAAGCTAACTTATGTATATTCAATCTACGATGCATGATGCTATCGTGCCACCAATAATCAGGGTACGGTTACAGGCACATTTTGCCCTTTTATGAACGTTAAATAATCTAAACATTGTACAGTAAATCTAGAGAGGCTGTATCACAGATGATCACACAGAAAGGAGACCCGTTACGGGGAGAAGCATGAGTGTAGAAGTAGACGCCCTTTTTGACGCATTGTTCGCGCTGACGGATCTGCGGGCGCTGCTAAGAGAAACAGTGCCCTTTCATAAGTTGAACGAGGAGCAGAAGGCTCAGGCGCATAGCGCAATTGTTCGCGTTAGGGGAGCACTATCGAGATTAGAAGGAGCGCTTGACAATGAAGATCGCAAATAACATACCGGTTCGAGAGGTTGAAGAAGATTACATCAACATTCAGCCGATCCAAGCAGCAGGCCGTTTGACCGTAGAGGCGATGAAGGCGCTCATCGCTTATGGCGACGGTTATTCGACGTGTGATCAATGCCGGAAGCCCTTTAGACTCGATAAAATCACTAAGCCAAACATCGCCGAGTTCCACACTGATCTCGCCGAGCTCCTCCACATGGACGAAGCTCGCGTAACGCCTGGGGCGCGTCGTGCCTTTCAGGCAGTCTGCCTTGCGTTTGCTGAAAAAGGCGACACGATTTTGGTTTCTGCCCTTGCTCACTACACTGAGTTCTTAGCAGCAGAGAATGCTAATGCAGTAGTAAAAGAGATACCGCTGAATGAAAAAAACGTCGTCACTGGCGATCTCGTTGCACAGAAGATAGAGGATGTGACCCGCGAACAGGGTAAGAAGCCCGCGCTTGTCATGCTCGATCACTTCGACTACTCATTCGCAAATGAGCACGATATCGTGGGCGCAGCTAAGGCAGCGCACGAGTATGATATTCCCATCCTGTATAACGGCGCATATACCGTAGGCATTAAGCCGGTCGATGGTAAGGCGTTAGGTGTCGATTTTGTCGTTGGCAGTGGGCATAAATCGATGGCATCTCCCGCGCCAAGCGGTGTACTGGCGACCACAAGCGAGTATGCGGATCAGGTCTTTCGGACGACGCAGATGATCGGCGACGTGACGGGGCGAAAGTTTGGCATCAAGGAGGTCGAAATGCTCGGCTGCACGCTTATGGGGTCGAACATCATCGCAATGATGGCGTCGTTTCCGACTATCCAGAGGCGTGTCAATGATTGGCAGGAGTACGTCGCTAAATCGAATGTTGTTATAGATGCCCTCAGCAGCATCAACGGTAACAAGTGTCTAAGCGAATACCCGCGTAAGCATACCCTAACGAAAGTGGACACAACGGGCAGCTTTGACAAAATCGCCAAAACCCACAAGCGGCGGGGGTTCTTTTTCAGTGACGAGCTTAAGAAGCGCGGCATCGTCGGCGAGTTTGCGGGGGCAACGCGGACGTGGAAGCTTAATACGTACGGCTTAAGCTGGGACCAGACTTCGTACGTCGCAGATGCCTTTAAGGAGATAGCAGAGAAGTATGATTTGCCGTAGCTTATGATTGAAACAGATAAGTCGTCTAAGATCAGACCCCGATGTGAGATTATCGTGCAGTATGTCCTTCCTGCGATACGGGCGGAGATGGCGGTTCGGATGCGGGACGAAGGGATAAGCCAAGCACAAATCGCACGTATACTCGGCGTTACGCCTGCGGCCGTCAATCAGTACGTTAAGAGCAAAAGGGGGACTGCCGGACAAGACGTCGAAGTGCTCGAAGTAATCGACGATTATCTAGAAGAATACAGGGGCGACCCGGAAAAGCTTTCCGAACACCTCTGCGATGTGTGCAACAAAATCAAACTGGTTCTCGATAAGCGTGCCGATGAGACGTCGCCTTCTGGCTGTTGCTCGTAGTGTGCCTAAGGCCCATCGCAGTGGTTAAACTGCAAATGCAAACAGATTCGACAAAAGAGCAGTAATAAAAGTTATTCAGCTAAACGGTAGAGAGCTCGACGCGCATCTTTAACGTAAAAAATTCGAGTCACCAAGCCCGCTTCTTTCAATCTCTTGACAGCATATCTCACTGTTCGGTAGGGCAGATACGTCTCTTTTTCGATGTCACGTAGGGTCAATGTCTCTTTTCCTTCGAGCGTTTTGAACACTAGTTTCACGCTTGGAGGATATTCGTACAGTTTGACGTTTACGTGTTCAGGTTTGGCCTGTTCATCGCTTACGATGATCTGGGCGGCAATGCTATTCGAGCTCATAGTAAATTGTTAACGCCGTTAATATTATATAAAACTTGCCGCTTACAATTGTTATATAATTATGTTGTAAATGGAGGTATATATGCAAAGACCTGGAACAATAGCAGTACACGGCGGCCAATCGGTCGATCCCACTACAAAATCGCGGGCCGTTCCGATCTATCAAACAACGTCGTACCTGTTTGACAGCACTGAGCACGCGGCAAATCTTTTTGGGCTCAAAGATACGGGAAACATCTACACGCGCATAATGAACCCGACGAATGACGTGCTTGAACAACGCGTCGCCCTACTGGAAGGTGGTAAAGCCGGGCTCGCGCTTGCAAGCGGCATGGCGGCAATTACGTTGTCAATACTAAATATCGCACGGCCCGGGGATGAGATCATCTCTTCATCGCAACTCTACGGGGGCACGTACACACTTTTTTCGTCGACGTTGGCGAAAATGGGCATCAAAGTTCATTTAATAGACTCGACCGATCCGAATAACTATGCAGCGTGCGTCAATGATAAGACGAAGGCGTTTTTCGGTGAAACCCTCGGTAACCCTAGCTTGGACGTCCTTGATATCGAACCTATAGCTCAGATAGCACATGAAAACGATGTTCCGCTTATTGTCGACGGCACTGCAACCACACCCATCTTGTGCCGATCTATCGACTTCGGCGCTGATATCGTTATCAATAGCCTTACTAAGTTCATGGGTGGGCACGGCACTTCTATCGGCGGACTGATCGTTGATGCTGGTAACTTTGACTGGACGAACGGGAAATTCCCTGATTTTACAACGCCTGATCCCACCTACAACGGACTCGTGTACTCCGACGCGTTTGGAGAAATCGCTTACGCACTAAAAGCGCGTGTGCATCTCCTACGCGACATAGGTCCGGCTTTAAGTCCCTTTAATGCGTTTCTGATTCTCCAAGGACTTGAATCACTGCACGTAAGGATGGAACGCCACTCTGCCAATGCGCTTGCCGTCGCTCGATTCTTGAGCACCCACGAACGTGTTTCTTGGGTAAATTACCCAGGACTGAAGGACGACCGTTCTTATCAACTAGCGCAGAAGTACTTATCCAAAGGCGCCAGTGCTCTTGTTGGCTTCGGCATCAAGGGTGGGTATGATGCCGCCGTCACGTTCATCGAAAGCGTGAAGCTTCTGAGTCACCTCGCTAACATCGGCGACGCAAAATCTCTCGTCGTACATCCTGCTAGCACTACGCACCAGCAACTGAACCCCGAAGAGCGCGCCTCGGCGGGACTCAGCGATGACTTCATACGGCTTTCCGTCGGCATCGAAGACGTCGCTGACATAATTGAGGATATAGACCAAGCACTCGCATGCACGTCGTAGACGCTATTCCACGGATTAGACATCACGCGTTTGACGCTCTCGAGCTAGATTGCGGACGAACGCTTTCGCCGGTAACAATTGAATACGAAACGTACGGCAAGTTAAACGCTGCCAAAGACAACGCGATACTGCTTCTGCACGCTCTTTCTGGCAGTGCTCACGCGGCCTTTACCAACGATAGAGGTGAGCACGGCTGGTGGGAGGACTTCATCGGGCCCGGAAGAGCTCTTGACACCGACCGTTACTTCGTGATTTGTTCAAATGTCCTAGGAGGGTGCAGCGGATCATCTGGGCCAGGCAGCGTTGATCCTACGACGGGGCGCCCTTATGGCCTCAATTTCCCTGTGATCACTGTCGGGGATATGGTGCGAGCACAAAAACATCTCGTTGCTCACTTAGGAATAGAAACCCTCCTGAGCGTGATCGGCGGGTCACTTGGCGGCATGCAGGCGCTTCAATGGGCGGTCGACTATCCGAATTTGGTCCAGTCGATCGTAGTTTTGGCGGCTGCCAAGCGGCTTTCCGCCCAAGCGATCGCATTCAACGAGGTGGGCCGGCAGGCAATCATGTCAGATCCGCATTGGTGTCAGGGTGACTATTATGGAAGGACACCGCCGGATGCCGGGCTTGCATTAGCGCGGATGATCGGTCATATTACGTATCTCAGCGAAGAAGCGATGCATGAGAAGTTCGGCAGAGCGCTCAAGCAAACTAACAGCTACCATTATAGCTTTTCCGAAGACTTTGAGGTGGCGAGCTATCTCCATTATAAGGGTAACAAGTTTGTTGAACGGTTTGATGCTAACTCGTACCTCTACATAACAAAGGCGATGGATTATTTTGACCTTCCTGACCTCTCTTCCATAAAAGCAAAGCTGCTGATCATATCGTTTTCATCGGACTGGCTTTTTCCGCCTGTGCAACAAAGGGCGCTCGTACGGTCCTTGCGCAGGAGAAATAAAGACGTCACCTATTGTGAGGTGCAGTCGTGGCGTGGACACGACGCTTTTCTGCTCGAGGTCGAGTCGCTCACTGAGCTCATCTCAGGCTTCTTGGATAACGTGTCGAGGTGACAGCTATGCAACGATATGATCAGGACATCATTGCAGGGCTCATTCCCGCAGGCTCACGAGTCCTTGATCTCGGTTGTGGGAATGGCGATTTGCTGCTCAAGCTCAAGCGAGGGGGCGTGACGGACGTTCGTGGCGTTGAAATTAATGATCGCTGCATTGCTGCGTGTGTGCGCAAAGGCCTTACCGTCTTTCATGGTGATATCGACGAAGGGCTCAGCGACTATGACGACGGCTCTTTTGATTACATCGTATTGAATCAGACCCTCCAAGTCGTGCATAAACCGACGCTTGTAATTAACGAGATGCTCCGCGTTGGAAACAGGGCGATTGTGAGCTTTCCTAACTTCGGCCACTTCAAAATACGATGGCATCTTCTGAGTAAAGGGCAAATGCCCAAAGCTGATTTCTTGCCGCGTGACTGGTATGATACGCCCAATATTCATCTGTCGACCATCAGTGATTTTGAGGTGTTTTGCGGGATGAGGCATATTATGATTGAACGAATCATCGGTTTACGAAGCTGCGAGACTGGTAAGACCGCAAAATATTTTCAGAATTTGCTATCTCAAGTTGGCATATTTGTAATAAAGTCGAAGCGCGAGATTTGAAACTGAAGCCGATATTGCGCACAATCGTATCCTTCTTCACAATGCGATCTATGCACAATTTCTCTTTACGCCGCTAGACGCGTTCACGAAAATCTGTGCGATCGTGCGTAAAGTGCGAACTCACAACGGCCAAGCGCTTATTGTAGGTTCATTTGAACGTTGTTGAAATCGATCGGCATCGTAAAAAACACGCTGGCGATTGCTAGACTAGCCTTTCCTCATGTGAATAGGCCGCAAACTGACGCTCATTAGCAAAGCAGATGAGTGTCACGCCGGTTTTAAGTGCCGCTTCGACGCCAGTACTGATCGGTGCGGCTTTTGAGATAACTAAAGGTATTCCTGCTCGAGCTGCTTTCAGGACCATTCCTGCAGGCTGCCGACCAGACGATAACAGAAACGTCTGGGAAAAGTCGTTGCCAGTATATACCCCGACGACCTTATCGATCGCACTATGTCTGCCAACGTCCACTGCCTGTGCTAACAGTTCCCCAGTTGCATCGAACAACGCTGCTACGTGGACGCCGTGCGTTTGTCTCCGCGTTTGAGTGTCAAGGTAGGTCAAGCTCTTCTTAAGTGTGGCCTTTTCAAACGTTGCGTCAGAAATGACGTTGATATCCTCATTTGTCCACCACTTTATGCCGATGCAGCCGGACGAGCGCACTTCGTGCCAGAGCTCGACTTGATCAAAGGATGAGACCCTGAGGTACGCCTCCCGCTTCGCGTCGTCAACTTTGACATCCAGAATCTCTTCAAAGCTCGATACAACTCCTTCAGTGATCAAGTATCCAATGCAGAGCTCCCTAAGCATTTCCGGCGTGGCAATAAGAGTCGCTATTCGCATGTCGTTGACAAACAGTGTGATGCTGTCCTCCACAGCTACGTCATCGTGATCCGGACGTTGATTTCCTTCGTAGTCCATTATTGATCTGGGAAACTGTTTGCTGTAGCTCATAGTTCCTGACTATGTTGATAAAGGGTTTAAAGGCAGCCGTAATTCCGCTGAGTTTCGATCGATATGATCGCGATGCCTGGTTTAACGTCCGCACATCAGGGCTTAATTAAGTAGTCGAAGAGCATTCAGAGCGTGAGCAGAATAAGCCGCAGCACTTCCTCCGGTCGTAACTCACTAGCAACTGTCTCGTTCAGTGTTCTTCATTGTTCACGTCGACTATCTGTGATGTTTCGGCGAGATTTTCAGCCGCACGTGCGCGTGTTTCCCAGCTTCTGTTTCAATCAGGCATTCAGCTTGCTTAAGTCGTGTGAATCAGTCGAAAAGAGCGAGTGCAAGCAAAAAGGTTGAGATCCTTAACGAAGTCTTGGATTACAACGTCAGAGTTTGCGCGCCGTACTTTGTCTGCAGCGACAAGCGTTTTGGGCTGTTCGAGATCTCTCTCATCAAAAAAGACCTGTCGCTGTAAGTTTGTAAGCTCAATGAAGTCTCTATCAATGATAGTCAGCGCTCCGACGCCTGCCCGTGCCAACAAGTTTAGGATCATTGAGCCGGTAGCTCCGCATCCTACTACTGAAACGCTGCTGTTCAGCAGTGCGGACTGGCCTTCGGTGCCGACCTCAGGAAGAATTAGTTGTCTAAAATACCGGGCATAATCGCGCTTGGCGGTCACAATGCGAGGTTGGCGTTGGAGCGCTTATCACGTTCGTTAGGCCTCATTTTTGCCGCAACGTGAAGCTTTAAGTGCATTAGTGCACCGCCTGAGCGGTATTTGTGCACCACCACGTAAGAAACATCCTGGATAAATAATTGCGAAAACGCCAAGCCGACACCCGGAGTCGAACCGAGATACGTCGCTCTGCAGGCGACTGCGTAGCCATTCCGCCATGTCGGCACAAGTCGAGACTTATCGACATTCATTGTAGTATCGCAGCTATCTTAAACACTGATATCAGGACAAAATATGCCTGTAATTTGCGATGATCAGACAAAAGAGGTTGCTGAAACGTCGCTGAGCGATTCGCTTCGTCCAAAAAAAGCCTAGCCCTCTCCAGCGAAGAGCAGTTGAAGCCCAAAAAGTCAGAATGAGCAACTAGGTTAAATACGACGGGTAACAATCGAAAAATGTGACAGCATGATTTACCTCGACCACGCCGCCACAACTCCGATGCGCCCTGAGATCCTCGAAGCAATGATTCCATACTTCTCAGAGCGTTTTGGGAACCCCTCTAGCCTCCACTCTTACGGCCAAGACGCACGCATGGCTATCGAACGAGCGCGAGAGCACGTAGCTCGAGCGATTGGAGCGACCCCCCAAGAGATTATCTTTACCTCAGGTGGGACGGAATCAGACAACTTGGCTATACGCGGCATGCTTCGAGGCAAAAGCGGCAAAGACCACATCATCACCTCGGCAATCGAGCATCCCGCCGTTTTAGAGACGTGCAAGTTCGTCGAGAAGCTTGGACACGAGGTGACCTACATTCCTGTGGATCGTGACGGACGCGTACGCCCCAGTGAGGTGGAAGAGGCGGTCCAAGAGAATACCAGACTCATTTCAATAATGCACGCAAACAATGAGATCGGCTCAATACAACCGATAGCAGAGGTTGGGGCGATCGCAGCCTCACACGGGGTCCACATGCACACTGACGCCGTTCAAAGCGTCGGAAAGATTCCCGTTAACGTGGACGATCTCAACGTCCACATGCTTTCAATCTCTTCACACAAGCTATATGGACCCAAAGGGGTCGGGTGTCTTTATGTTCGAAAGGGCACCAAGCTGACACCGCTCCTCTTCGGTGGGGGACACGAACGGGGTCTGAGAAGCGGCACAGAGAATGTTTCGGGCATTGTCGGGTTTGGCGAGGCAATGCGACTAGCGGTTGAAGATTTTGCAGAAAACACACGTATACGAAGGCTGAGAGACAAGCTTATCGATGCTGTGTTGGGCGAGATACCCCACACGCGGCTTAATGGTGGGAAAGAGCATCGCCTTCCCAATAACATCAATTTCAGCTTCAGCTACATTGAGGGCGAGTCACTTGTACTCCGGCTGAACGCGAAAGGCGTTGCCGGATCTACCGGCTCTGCATGCTCGTCAAAAAAGCTTGAGGCCTCGCACGTACTTCTCGCTATTGGACTTGATCCGGTGGATGCCCACGGATCCCTTAGATTCACGCTCGGGCGGGACAACACAGAAGCTGACGTCGAATATGTCAGCGAGGTGCTCCCAGTTATCGTTGACGAACTACGACAGATGTCACCTCTCTATGCGTGCCGGGATGACGGCTACGGCAAGCCTGAATAGTCTTTTTTAGGGCGCACCTGTAGGAGACTAGACAGACTGTTAAATACCCCAGCTAGTTGTATGGGCGCTGCGATGCCTCAAAAAACGCTATTTTGAATCTAATGGTACTGCTTCGGTGACAGAGACCGCGTATCCCACCTGCTATCAAGCTTGATAACTATTGAAGCGGGCCTTTTTTCAAACGTCCTTTAAAAAAATTGTGGACGTTGAAAGACCGAGGGACAGGAGGTTCTAAATACGTGCTTGCCGCGTGCTCGAAAGGAGCACCGTCATTCGCCCTGAACGAACGCCTCTTGGACCACCGCTTTTACGTAGTCAAGGATCTCAATTGCTTGTTCGGTAGATTGAACACGATTGACGTCAACCCGGCCATTTCTGTACAAAGTGATATCGCATCCACTGCAGGAAAATCGCGCCACTCCGAGCTTTTCAGCACATTTGCCTCTATCGTGAAGAATCTTGCACAGTACCTCCATTGAAAAAGGCCAGTCGAATGTGCCTTCGACAAGAATGCCGCCCCCTTTACATGGTCTCACCGATTTCGCATTGTATTTCTTTTCAGACATAGCTGTTGATCAGGGTACTGACAGCGAACGTCACCCGGTAAAACATATGCCCTCGAAGTTATTTATCTGGTACGGGGAGGTCACAGTCTTCGTTTAATTTAAGCATCTTAGAAGATGACATGGTCATTAAACGTACTCTGAAGGGCTTTTGCGAGCTACTGTATCTCGAGAATGTCCCGGCGCGTGAGTTCCTTACCACGCTCGGCGACCGATACCTGAACGCCCAAGCGGTGCTCTGCATATCCGCCCACTGGAATACGCCACGGCCTATGGTTAACGCCGTGAAAGCGCCCGAAACAATCCACGATTTTTACGGGTTCCCCGCTGAACTCTATGGGCTGCGGTATAACGCGCGCGGTTCACCAGACCTTGCGGGGCGGGTGGCCGATCTTCTTCATAAGGCGGGCTTGAGCTGCGACCTTGACGACCATCGTGGCCTTGATCACGGAGCATGGGTGCCGCTGATGCTCATGTACCCCAATGCTGATGTACCCGTCGTGCAGCTCTCGATCCAGCAGCATTTAGATCCTACACAGCACATAGCGCTTGGTGCGGCAATCTCATCGCTGCGGGATGAAGGCGTTCTTGTGGTCGGCAGCGTAAAAGAATGAGCGACGATAATGAAATAGCAAAAAAACTACGCAAGCTGAATCGTATGTTAGAAACCGTTGCGTTTCACACCTATATAACAAAGATATAATCGTGAGGAAAAAATGACAGATACAATATGCGATACCTGTGAGCTGTATTTATACCACTGTCGTGGATGGATGATGAGAGAACGGGGCTGTGACCTTTATGAAAAGAAAAAAGAAGGCGAATAGATCCACTATTCCACTATGAACTTATATAAAGAATATTTAAACGAAATCTGAGAATCCACTATTCGATATTTTTTTATTCAATCTCCTTAAAAATACCCGCCCATCCCTTCATGAGATAAGGAACCTGGGTTACTACACGAAGAACCGATACCAATGAACGATACGGAGATCCATGTCTATTAATGAAAGGGAGCCTGGCATTGAAAGGACGCGTAAAGATGTAATCGTCCACGTTCCGACGGCCGAAGTAATATTTGAGGCCCTTCCTCCAACGATAAGCATCGAGGATAGGAAGGCTATAGCAGAAAGCACCTTAGAATTCTTAAAGCAACACGATGAGGAGACTAAGAAAGAGCACGCCGAGGTTGTGAAAGCATTAGACGAAGAGAAGGAAGGGCGCAAGACTGAGCACGACGATGCTGTGAAATGGCGCCAGATCTCAATTGTATTAGCTGTACTAAGCGTTTTATTAGCATTTATCTCGATTTATTTAGGATATTTAGCGCCTTAATCCTCCACCTCACCCAAAGGCACCGAGATCTCTACAATCTCAAAAAAAGGTCTCTTAGCGCTATCATCAAATCTCATGTAGGCACGATCTGCATTGCGTAGTAAGTCAATGTAATAAGGGTATTGGCTTATCTCCTCATATGCGGTTCCATATTTACGTTCTGCGTCATAAACGTCACGTTTTGCGATTAGTCGCTCCAGCTCCTTTGTAAAGAAGATTATATCCAAAAAATATCGATCTGCACAAGTAATAAAGATTGAGCCTCCTGCCCTTGGGGCAAGTGCTGCGGAAAATTTAATAACTTCCTTCTCGATTCGCATAATTGAATCAGTCAGGATAATGGACAATAAGGATTCCCTCTACAATATCGTGCCTGAACTAAATCCATCTAACCCTGGGAGTTGTTCGCCGCTGTGTTAGCCAGTGGACAGCCAATAAGCAACTTGTCACCAAATCGTCATGCTGACCTGGCTGATATTGGAAAGTGTATTATAGACGTTCAGGCCCGTCTCTAGTGACACGTCAACTGGCTCAGGTACTGGCAGCGTTATAGGTTCAAATCCAAGCTTTCCATTGCTCCTTGTACTGACATAGTGACATGCTTTCTCATGTGGTCATTGACACTTTGCCTGGACTGACCAAGCTGACGTGCAGCTTCTGTTTGTGTTATCCTGCCTGTGATAATCTTTGCTTCAAGCTCTTCGCGAGCTGCAGCGTTACAAAATAAGCAGGGGCGTCCCTTTTTCGTCATTTCTTTTTTCCAGCCTCTAAGTGAATTATGATAAATAGTAGCCCGTCTCCAAAATCACAAGCTTTATTTCTTAACTGGCACACTCTGCCACAAACTCAGGAGTTTTATGACTACATCTACTGAATGTGAAAACTGTTGGGCGCAAAACAGCAGCACAGCGCGTTTCTGCTCTAATTGTGGAAAGTCTCTTCCCGTCAAGCCTCGGATAGGCCGGCAAATTGCTGGCGGTGTTTTGCTCTTGATAGGCATATTATTCTTTATCTCTCCTTTAGTTCCATCAAGTTCGTCAAGTTCTGTTTCATCAAGTATTGTTGTCGGCTCACTCGTCATTTCGTGGATTATTGCTGCGATTTGCATTATCTTTGGAGTGCGGCTTGTCAGGGGTTTGTCCATAGGTGGTGGCAGGTAGGAATAGCCGACATTTTTCTGTCATTTTCTTGCTTCATTGTCAATATTTGCGGTTATGGTTTCTAAATAACTTACTACAACTGCAACTTTTAAAAGTCTATTTAGGTATTCTTTAGCGAAATGAGGCTTCCGTGCTGCAGGAAAGGCATATATCAATTTACATTTTTGGACGATATGTGGACGATATATTTTACATACCGTCCAGAAGTCGAAAAAATAATAAGCTATATTTGGCCCCTATTTGGCAAACAGAGCAAGAAAGTAGGTAGTTATTTTTTCATTGGACGATAGGTCGGTTAGGACGGTATTTTCTCTAAGTGAAGGAGACGGGTTAAAAAAAATAAAATAATGTAAAATACCGAATACCTAAAGATAGGAAAAATACCGTACATACCGTCCAACCGTCCACAGCGAAATAAAGCGCTTACGTTTGACTCCCCTTTTGCAAAACAAAGCGCCTAAGACCTCATCAAAAAATAAGTTTGTGGACGGTTCGTATTTTATACCGTCCAAATACCGTCCAGCAAGGTCTAGTCGCCTTTCATTTTATAATCCGGCCAGCGCATCTGTCCAATGACCTCTTCATACGTCATTCTGTTCTCAGGATCCATAGTTAGTGTCTCAAGCTGAAACCCAACAATCCCCTTGACTATCCTAAAGTTCTCTTCTGTAATAACATTAGTAACGATACGCTCGTAGTGTGTGTGTGCGTCGTCGTTTGCGCTGTCAAAGATGTTTGCATAGAGATTGAAGATCTCTCCATCGTTTTTACTGATTACAAATGAGGGATGCCAAACCGGCTCTTCTACGTCATTTATCGCTTTCGTTACGTCCTCCAGTAAAAACTTAGAGAATGTTTCTACAAATTGCATTTCATCGTGTATCTCGATACAGTCTTCGTCTTCATTGTAGCGTAGATAATTAATGGCCTTCATCTTCGTCACCCCTATCCTGTCTTCTAAACGCAAGTGTACCTAAGGGCCTTTCCCAGTCTGGCGTTCGTGCTCAAACTCGCATTTTGGGCATAAATAACTCCTATAAGCCGTTAGATTAAAGATACTTGCTGCCTTTTCACATTCTTTGCAGTAACGCTTGTTCTCTTCCTCAAAACAATCGTTACATATATCATTACGACGACGTGGTGTATTTAGGAAAGTCAATTTCTTGCCACAATTTCTGCAATACTGATCTTGTTTTACCATAGCAACTCCTTTCCTGTAAATAATGGCCCCCTTGGTAATACTTTAGCACGGCTAAGCACGTAAAACTAACACATTTAGGTCACTTTGTGTCTACTTGTGGAAGGCTATACAGACACTACTGCTGGGCCCAGTGAATAAGGCCAAAATAACAAGCTTTACTTTCTATTATTACTCTTATAGAAACTTTATAGAAACTATAGTGAAAGATATTACAGACTACCTGGAAAAGCCACAGGCAGATGTATTACTAGAGGCAGCTGCTGCTTGTAACAATCGCGACTATCTTATCATAAAGCTGCTTTGGCGTACAGGCATAAGAGTAAATGAGCTCTTGAATATCAGGCCGTGTGACCTCGAGTATCACACTAATATGGTTCGGATCCTCAAGGCCAAGGGCGATAAGCAGCGTCGTGTGCCACTTGACCCTGGGACGTTAGCACAGCTCCAGGCCTACATTGAATCCAACAAAATAGCTGAAGAAGAGCTTATATTCCCAATAACACAGCAGTGGGCCCGAGTTATTCTAAACAAGTATGCAAAGCTGATAGGCAAGAACATTCACCCACATACATTCAGGCACAGCTTTGCCATAAACAGTGTGAGGCACGGAGTTGACATAAGGCGTTTACAGCAGGTGCTTGGCCATTCAAACATTAATACGACGGCAGTTTACTTGAGGTTCAATGACCAGGACCTGCAAGAAGTATATGCAAACGTGCCGTTTTAACTGGGGACAAGGCGAGTTAAATGGATAGAAAGGTGACGTGGATGGTTTTTTTCCTTGGCCTCCTGCTAATACTAGTAGGAGCCCTATACTTCCTGCTGTATCCGTAGGATGGTAGGTGCAAACGTGCCGCTCTAACTGTACCTTATAACGACCATGTTTTTTCAGTCTCTTGCTCGTGCCGTTCTAAGCAAGCGAGCCCCATCTTGATAATATCGTCTTGTGATAGCTCAGTCTTCTTGGCTGCCTGTATTTCGAGCTTCAGCATCATGAGCCGTTCCCACGTGTCCTTTGAGACGGTAATTTCAATATTGACCATAGTCTCACCAGCTTTACTAATCTTGTTGCCCCTTATCCTTCTCCTTAAACATCTCTTCAAACCTTTTGACAGGCTCGTTTGGGTCAGTGATTCTAAATGACAGCGTGTATGTGTCACCTGCTTGGTCTATGGCGAAGCCATCAACAATAAGAGGCTTATTGGGTTTATGGTAGCTAAAAATGACCTCCCCCTCAGCTTCAGGTGCTTGTTTATTCAATTGGCGAGCTATCTCGTCATGCGCAGCCCGATCCTCTGGTGTGTGCTCTTCTAAGTCGTTGAAGTGGCGCTGCAAGCAAGGCATACATTTTTCTGCTGCCCACTCAATGCTGTCCTTCTGGAGTCCCCAAGTAGCAAGCTCTTCAAGCCTGTCCTCTTTACGCGCTGCCCTTACCTCATCTTTAGTAAACCTTCTAACGTGGCCTTTCATGCTAAACTACCTCTAATCTGCTGCCTCATCATAAGCATTTGAAATTTTAGAGCAACGAAATTGATTCATGTCAAGAGCTGACATAATAAGAAGTTGAGTGCGCTCTTCGATTTCTTTGCACTCTTCTATAAATGTCGCTAAGTTCTCAGAGGTCATTTTATCGATTTCTTCGGCGGTTTCGGCGCTTATGTTGTGTTTTTGTATCACTTCTTCGGGAAGGCGGGACGGCTCTTCGTCTTCTACTTCCTTAAGCGCCTCTGCTATGTGTCGAACTTCATGAATCCCTTGTAAAATCTCACTTAAAATAACTATAGCCGTTTTAGTCATTTTTCTCGCCTTCTGCCTTCTTAATTATCCTCATTCCAGAAGTATCGCTCATTCGCTGCCCAAAGCAAAAAATACCCTTTAACTTGTCCAATTCCTTTCTCAGTTCTGTTACTGATTCCCAAAGTGCTTCGTAATTTCACTTTCTTTCTACTATTGTAGTAAGGGGATGACTAATCCAATGATTAGGAACATTACGCCAATAAATACAAAAGGTACCCCCCATGCCCAGTGAGTTGATAATACTGCGGACAATGCTATCGCTGTAATAATCATACCAGCAATTAGGAAAACTATTCCGGCTAGCGAAACCAACGCCTTTTTTACCTCCTTGTTTAGTTGACAAGAGACTGAACAGATAAGGAGACGCTGGAGCGGCTTAAATCTTATCCTGCGGCGGCCCGTCTACATTGGAATACGGCATAAAGAACCGCGCCTCGTCCGGCGTAAACTGTTCGAGCGTCTCTGAGAAATCACGGTTTAATAGTGTGCGCTCTGGGAGTTTGTTTTTAACATCGTCAACTTTTAAACCGATATCCGTTACTTGTAACGGCATGGGGTAAGTATCGCTACCTTCGGCTATCCGTTCATGTATGTTGTACCCGAACAAATCGCAATCGTGGAGTATGTAAACCGAAATACCGCGATTTATCAGATATTCCATTAACTTCTTAGCCGCTCGCGGCGCGTAACCTTGCGTACCGACTAACGCCCATATTGAAACGGTCAAGCGTTCCGCTTTCGTTAAGCATGGTATTGAAACCGCGCTTTTCGACGAACAGCACTTTATTATATTGTAGCTCTGGAGGTATGCCGTAAACTGTTCTCATCTGGTCATAGATGCGATTCGAATATTTTTTACCAACTAAGCTACGCACGCTTAACGTTCGAGTTGTATTTCATAGTTAAAAAACGAGTTAAAGAAATCGCCGCGCTGTTCAAGCACGATAGACGCCTCTAGCGACGGATCGCGTTTAAACATCTCTGTTAAAACGGACGCGTAAACCTTAAAGGGTTGGTTGGGAGCTGTTTCAAAGCCGACGTGACGCACAAAGAGAATAACAACGTCATATACGCAAACATAGACCGGGACACGATTAAACCGGCTAAGTGCAGCAAGCAAGAGGATTAGAGCAGAACTACGTTAAAACATCAAGGTGACAAGTAGCGCCCCGCCAATGTGTAGTATTCGTCTCTTTGGCGCCTTACGACATGATCTTGTCCAATACCTTGTCTTAGCTTATAGGACGGTATTTCTCAATCCATATTTCTTCGATATTGATCCCCTCTGTTCCTGCTACGACTTTTCAGAGGGCACGGCGCAATAACGCATTTGGCTAGTAATCTGCGAGTGCTGGCTCATAAGGTCAGCTATATCAAAAATCCCGGTGACATCAACAACACCAATGGCGGCTATTGCAGAACCTGCGCTATCTCGAATTGGGGCGACGATAACTGGCACATTTGCGTAGTTCCCCGTCTCAGGTCTCGTCTTAATCATATTGTTCTCCGCGAGGACTCTCTCGAGTATCGGCCCTGTATAGCTTCGACTTTTTACTTCGCCTTCTTCAACTTGAACGCCAAGATTGTTCCTACTGCGTATAGTCACAGGCAAACCACTTAATACAGCGTGTACCGCAAGTGCAATCGGGACCAAATCGCGGCTCGAGCTGTCTGCAGCAAGCTTAAACTCTTCCACTACACTTCACCCCATTTATCACAACCGTGATAGAATATAGGGTTTTCCGCAGCAAATCAGCCGTAAGGCTATGCACGACTGCGCGATTTCTCTATCTTCAAAAGCAAATGAAGCCCTAGGCCATCCGTTTTTAGTCTGTTTGTTTCATTTCGGAAGTCTTTAGTAGTGCTGCACACGTGCAGCATTAATGTTAAT